>BNJS01001793.1_pt1 | contig 180501 bp, 268 predicted proteins | sample 8540461 | NCBI WGS metagenome assembly BNJS01 (sample SAMD00202454, study PRJDB9452) | human saliva metagenome | isolation source: human saliva | place: Japan
TAGATTTTCATATCCTACTCCCACCAGCGTGATTACATGATTATTATAACAAGAATTATTAAAACACTGCCTATGATCACCCATAGGCAGCATTTCTCATTGATCTGCGGTGAATCCCCAGCCGCTCAGCCTCCAGCCGCAGGAGGTCGACTCTTCTGACGGGCTCCTCGCGGGCGCCCTGGTCTGGCGGCCTCAGGCACCGGCCGCGGTGCGTGGTCAACGATCTCGAGGTGGCGGTAACGGTCGCGCCCGTACCGGCCGGGATGAGTTTGCCGATGATGACGTTTTCGCCTGAGGCCGACGAGCGGGTCAGATCTTGCTCCTTGATCGCGGCGTCGGTGAGGACGCGCGTGGTCTCCTGAAGGACGCCGCCGAGAGGAAGGAATCCGTGGCGAGCGACGCCTTCGTGATGCCGAGCAGGATGGGCTTTTGCCACAGCGGGAGCTCGCCGTCCTCCTCGATCGCCTTGGTGTTCGCTGCCTCGAATGCGTTGATCTCGATGTACTCGCCCGGGAGGAAGTCGGTCGTCCCGGCCTCCTCGATCTTGACCTTGTGCAGCATCTGCCGCACCACGACCTCGATGTGCTTGTCGTTGATCTCAACGCCCCTGCGATTTGTAGACCTTCTGCACCTCGTAGACGAGGTAGCGCTGGGTCGCCTGCAGGGCCGCAGACGCGCAGGATGTCATGCGGGTTCACGGAGCCCTCGGTGATCTTGTGGTCACCGGGCTCATGACCATGCCGTCACGCGCGGCTATGCGCGCGCCGAACGGCACGAGTACTCACGCGGTACGCCGCCCCCGGGCGTGATCGTGACCGTGCGCATGCCGTACCGTGTCGTCGATGGCGACGACGCCCTCGTTCTCTGCGATGATGGCGTTGTGTTTGGGCTTTGCGCGCCTCGAAGAGCTCCTCGACGCGCGGGAGACCCCTGTGTGATGTCATCACCTGCAACACCGCCCGAGTGGAAGTACGCATGGTGAGCTGTGTGCCCGGCTCGCCGATGGACTCAGTGCAGCAATGATGCCGACCGCTCTCGCCGATCTCGACCTCCGCCTGATTGGCGAGGTCGCGGCCGTAGCACTTCGCGCAGACGCCGAACTGCGACTTGCACGTGAGGACGCTGCGTGATGGAGACGCGCTTTCCGGACGCCCTCGATGCGCTTGGCGAGAGCCCTCATCGACGGAGTCGTTGATGTGGGCAATGGTTTCGCCCGTTGCCTCATCCACGATGTCCTCGGCGAGCACGCGGCCGACAGATGCGGTCGGCGAGCGACTCGATGACGCCCGCGCCCTCCATGATGGCCTCGACCTCGATGCCGCGCACGTTATTGTTGCGGATGTGAATCTCATGGAGTTCGGAGGAAAGGATCGTTCCACCATCTTGTCGGTGAGGATCGCACCCTCTCTGCGAGGACAGTGCCGTCGTCGAGGGCAGCCTCGCGCACGACTTCCTTGCCGCTGAGCTCGCGCACGATGGCAGCGTGTGCCTTCTGCGCTTTCTCGCATCCGGCCTCGCCGAGCGTGATGCTCTCCGTGACCATGGCGTTGCTGACCGCCCTCCGCGTTGACGGAGGAGCCGCGCACCATGATTTCGCGGATGTCGCGTTCGCCGATGGTCTCGAGGACCCTCGTCGTCGAGCGTCGTGTCCTGCGTGGTAGAGGATCCTCTCGTCTCAGGGCTCATAGATCGCCGCCGCGAGGAGGCGTCCCATGAGGCTGTCGACGAGGAGTTCGAGTGCGTCAAACGCAGACTCTGCCATGCGCGCACGCACCCTGCAGGAGGTTGATCGCAGAGACGTCGCAGTCCTCCTCACGGACGATGACATCCTGTGCCACGTCGACAAGGCGGCGTGTGAGGTAGCCCGAGTCCGCTGTACGGAGTGCCGTATCGGCAAGACCCTTGCGCGCACCGTGCGAGGAGATGAAGTAGTCGGAAACGGACAGGCCCTCACGGAAGTTTGCCGTGATCGGCAGGTCGATGATCTTACCCGGACGGGTCAGCCATCAGTCCGCGCATGCCCGCGAGCTGACGCATCTGCTGCTTGCTGCCTCGAGCACCCTGAGTCCGCCATCATAAAGATGGGGTTAAAGGGATCCATGTTGTCCATCATGGCGTCCGCGACGTCGTCCGTCGCCTGTGTCCAGAGCTGGACGACTTTCTTATAGCGCTCGTCCTCGGTGATGAGACCACGCGAGAACTGACGCTCGACCTTGTTGACCTTCGCCTGTGTGTCTGCGATGATTTCCTTTTTCTTCGGCGGCACGATGACGTCGGAAACGGCGACCGTCATGCCCGCAATGCAGGCGTAGTGGTAGCCGAGGTTCTTCACGTTGTCGATGACCTCAGCGGTCTTGGTCGCGCCGAAGTGGTCGTAGCAGTTCGCGACGAGTTTGCCGAGCTCCTTCTTGTTCATGAGGACGCCGAGACGCCACTCGCCGGTCTCCGCATCCTGCGTGTAGTGGCGCAGTTCCTCGGGCAGAATCTCGTTGAAGATGAGGCGGCCGAGCGAGCTGCGGACGAGGCCGTAGCCCGCGATCTGCACGCGGATCTCCGCCTGCAAGTCGAGCACCTTTTCCTGATACGCGAGGAGTGCCTCGGCGATGCCCGTGAATGCCTTGCCCTCGCCCTTTGCGCCGGGCTTCAGCTTCGTGAGGTAGTACGAACCGAGCACCATGTCCTGCGAGGGGACGATGATGGCTTTGCCGTCCTTCGGCGCGAGGATGTGGTTTGCGGCGAGCATGAGGACGCGCGCCTCCGTCTGCGCCTCCGCCGAGAGCGGCAGATGGATCGCCATCTGGTCGCCGTCAGTCCGCGTTGTGGCGCCGTACACGCGAGCGGATGCAGCTTCAGAGCACGCCCTCGGTGAGCACCGGCTCAAAGGCCTGGATGCCCAGGCGGTGCAGTGTCGGTGCATCGGTTGAGGAGCACGGGATGCCCTTGATGACATCCTCAAGCACGTCCCAGACCTCGGGGCGTGCGCGCTCGACCATGCGCTTTGCCGACTTGATGTTGTGGGCAGCGCCGTCCGCCTGCAGTTTTTTCATGACAAAGGGCTTGAAGAGCTCGAGCGCCATTTCCTTCGGCAGGCCGCACTGGTGGAGCTTTCAGCTCCGGGCCGACGACGATAACGGAACGTCCCGAGTAGTCGACACGCTTGCCGAGGAGGTTCTGACGGAAACGTCCCTGCTTGCCCTTGAGCATATCCGAGAGCGACTTCAGCGCACGGTTGCCGGGTCCTGTGACGGGGCGGCTGCGGCGGCCATTGTCGATGAGCGCGTCCACCGCCTCCTGCAGACATGCGCTTCGTTGCGCACGATGATGTCCGGGCGCACTGAGGTCGATCAGGCGGCGCAGGCGGTTGTTGCGGTTGATGACGCGGCGGTAGAGGTCGTTGAGATCAGAGGTCGCAAAGCGTCCGCCGTCGAGCTGCACCATGGGGCGCAGGTCAGGCGGAATGACGGGCACGACGTCCATGATCATCCACGAAGGCTGATTGCCGGACTTGCGGAATGCCTCAACCACCTCGAGGCGGCGGATGGCACGCACCTTCTTCTGTCCGGAGGTCGTCCGCACGTCGTTTTTCAGCTGGGCGCTCATCTGCTCAAGATCCAGCTCCTCAAGGAGCTCCTTGATCGCCTCCCGCGCCCATGCCGACGCGGAAGGTATTGCATACTTTTCGAGCGCATCGTGATACTCGCGCTCGGAGAGCAGTTCCTTTTTTCTTCAGATCGGTTTCGCCCGCATCGAGGACGATGTAGTAGGCGAAGTAGAGCACCTTCTCAAGCGACCGCGGGAGACATCGAGGATGAGTCCCATGCGGCTCGGAATGCCCTTGAAGTACCAGATATGCGAGACGGGCGCGGCGAGCTCGATGTGCCCCATGCGCTCGCGGCGCACCTTTGCGCGCGTCACCTCGACGCCGCAGCGGTCGCAGACGACGCCTTTGTAGCGGATGCGCTTGTACTTTTCCGCAGTGGCACTCCCAGTCGCGTGTCGGTCCAAAGATGCGCTCGCAGAAGAGGCCGTCACGCCTCGGGCTTCAAGGTACGATAGTTGATGGTCTCCGGCTTTTTACCTCGCCGTGCGACCATGCACGAATTTTATCGGGAGAAGCGAGTCCGATCCGCATCGAGTCAAAAATTGTTTACATCCAGCAACAGCTGCCACTCCCTTCCTTATAGATCGTCCCTCATGAGGATTGTCGATGTCGTCCAGTCCGCCATGGAGAATCGCATCCATGTCGTCCGCCGCGAGATCCTCGTCGGTGCCGAGATCGGCGATGAGATCCTCATCCGCAGACTCCGCAGCCTCCGCGCTCTCCTCGTAGTCATCCGCAGGAGGCGGCGGCGCGGCACCGTTCTCGTCCACGCCCTCCACATCGAGGTCGAGGGAACGCGCCTTTTCGTTGATGTCCTCGTCCTCCTCGTCGCGGATCGCGATTTCCTTCGCGTCCTCGTTGAGCACCTTGATGTCGAGGCCGATCGCCCGCAGCTCCTTGATGAGCACCTTGAACGACTCGGGTACGCCCGGCTCGGGGATATTGTCCCCCTTGACGATGGATTCGTATGCCTTGACACGGCCGACCACGTCGTCGGACTTCACCGTCAGGATCTCCTGCAGGGTGTACGCCGCGCCGTATGCCTCGAGTGCCCAGACCTCCATCTCGCCAAAACGCTGTCCGCCGAACTGCGCCTTGCCGCCGAGCGGCTGCTGCGTGACGAGCGAGTACGGCCCCGTGGAGCGCGCATGAATCTTGTCGTCAACCAGATGATGCAGCTTCAGCATGTAGACGCAGCCAACCGTGACACGGTTCTCGAACGGCTCGCCCGTGCGGCCGTCGTAGAGCACCGTCTTGCCGTCGGAGGGAAGTCCCGCCGCACGGATCGTGCCGAATACGTCGTCGTCGCCCGCGCCGTCAAAGACCGGGGTCGCGATGTGGATACCGGCCACGTCGGGCACGGGCATCCCGTTTTTATCAAAATCATAGCCCGCCGCGCGGAGGTCACCCTCCACCGTCGGATCGCCGTCCTGATGCGCTGACCGAGGACGCGGCACGCCATGCCAAGATGCGTCTCAAGACCTGACCGATGTTCATACGCGACGGAACGCCGAGCGGGTTCAGCACGATATCGACCGGCGTGCCGTCCGGCAGGAACGGCATGTCCTCCTGGCGCATGATGCGCGAGACGACACCCTTGTTCCCGTGACGACCGGACATCTTGTCGCCGACCGAGATCTTGCGCTTCTGTGCAATATAGACGCGCACAAGGCGGTTGACGCCGGGCGGCAGTTCGTCGTTGTTCTCACGGGTAAAGATCTTCACGTCGATGATCTTACCCGCCTCGCCGTGCGGTACGCGCAGCGAGGTATCGCGCACCTCGCGCGCCTTCTCGCCGAAGATCGCGCGCAGCAGGCGTTCCTCTGCCGTCAGCTCCGTCTCGCCCTTGGGCGTGACCTTGCCGACGAGGATATCGCCGGGGACGCACGTCCGCGCCGATGGAGATGATGCCGTCCTCGTCGAGATCCCTGAGCGCTTCCTCCGCCACATTCGGGATGTCGCGCGTGATCTCCTCGCGACCGAGCTTCGTGTCGCGCGCATCGCACTCATACTCCCTCGATGTGGATCGAGGTGTAGAGATCGCGCTTGACGAGATTCTCGCTGAGGAGGATGGCGTCCTCGTAGTTGTAGCCTTCCCACGGCATATAGGCGACAATAATATTGTAGCCGAGGGCGAGCTCGCCGTTGTCCGTCGAGGGACCGTCGGCGATGGGCTGCCCCTCCGTCACGCGGTCGCCCGCGTAGACGAGCGGCTTCTGATTGATGCAGGTCGCCTGGTTCGAGCGGATGAATTTCTGCAGTTTATAGGTATCAAATGCGCCCTCGTCCGAGCGGACGGTGATCGCATCTGCTGTAACGTCCGTGACCTCGCCGCCGTGCTTCGCGAGCACCATAACGCCCGAGTCGCACGCCGCCTTGTACTCCATGCCCGTACCGACGAGCGGCGCCTGCGTCCGTAGGAGCGGCACCGCCTGACGCTGCATGTTTGCACCCATGAGGGCACGGTTCGCATCATCGTTTTCGAGGAACGGGATCATCGCCGTCGCGATGGAGAAGACCTGGCGCGGCGACACGTCCATATAGTCCACACGCTCGCGCGGATGCAGCCCCGTCTCCTCGTGGAAACGTGCCGTCACGCGCTCGTTGACAAAGTACTCATTCGCGTCGAGCGGCTCATTCGCCTGCGCGATGATGAGATCGTCCTCCCCGTCCGCCGTGAGGTAGCGCACATCCTCCGTCACGCGGTGATGTTCCTTGTCCACGCGGCGATACGGCGTCTCCATAAAGCCGAAACCGGTTCACGCGCGCATAGTTGGCGAGTGAGCCGATGAGGCCGATGTTCGGGACCTTCCGGCGACTCGACCGGGCACATGCGGCCATAGTGCGAGTTGTGAACGTCGCGCACCTCAAAGCCCGCGCGCTCGCGCGAGAGGCCGCCCGGGCCGAGTGCCGAGAGGCGGCGCTTATGCGTCAGCTCGGAGAGCGGGTTGTGCTGATCCATGAACTGCGAGAGCTGCGAGGAGCCGAAGAACTCCTTTACCGCCGCCACGACGGGGCGGATATTGATGAGCCCCTGCGGCGTGATGCTCTCCGTCTCCTGGATCGACATGCGCTCGCGCACGACGCGTTCCATGCGCGAGAGGCCAATGCGGAACTGGTTCTGCAGCAGCTCGCCCACGGCACGCACGCGGCGGTTGCCGAGATGGTCGATGTCGTCCGTATTGCCAAAGCCGTCCATGAGGCCGAGGAGGTAGCTGATCGCCGCCATGATGTCCTCGCGCGTCACTGTACGGTACTGATAGTCGCGCGTCGGTGCGCAGAGCATCCGATATATCTCGCCGTCGGGCTTCTGTACCTGAAAAGCGATGAGCTCGCCGTCGCCGAAGAGCGCCGTCTCGCGCTCCTCGCTGACCGCATCCACCATCGCAGGCGTGATCGGCTCGCCCTTCGGGAAAAACGATCTCGCCCGTCTCCACGTCCACAACGGGCTCGGCGAGCACCTTGCCCAGCAGACGACGGCGCCAGCCGAGCTTCTTCGTCAGCTTGTAGCGGCCGACCGTCGCGAGGTCGTAGCGGCGCGGGTCAAAGAACAGCGTCTCGAGAAGCTGACGCGCATTGTCCTCGTTCGCGGGCTCACCCGGACGCAGACGGCGATAGATCTCGATGACCGCGCGGCTGCGCGTCTTGACCTCGTCCGTATCGCGCCTCGATCGTTGCGAGCATGCGCGGGTCGTCGCCGAAGAGCGCACGAATCTCCGCGTCCGTCCTCGTAGCCGAGGGCGCGGATGAGATAGGTCACGGGCATCTTGCGCGTACGATCGATACGCACGGAGACGATGTCGTTTGCATCCGTCTCCAGCTCGATCCACGCGCCGCGGTTCGGGATCATCGTCGCGTTGAAGAGCTCCTTGCCCGTCGTATCGATTTCCACACCGTAGTACGTGCCGGGCGAACGGACGAGCTGACTGACGATAACGCGCTCTGCGCCGTTGATGATGAACGTCCCCGTATCCGTCATGAGCGGGAAAATCGCCCATGAAGACCTCCTGCTCCTTGATCTCGCCCGTCTCGCGGTTCACGAGGCGCACGTTGACGCGCAGGGGCGCGGCATACGTCACATCGCGCTCCTTGCACTCGTCGAGATCGTACTTCGGCTCACCGAGCGCAAACGACTCAAAGGAAAGGATGAGATTCCCGGAGAAATCCTGAATGGGCGAGATGTCGCGGAAAATCTCCGCAAGCCCCACCTCGAGAAACCACCGATAGCTCTCGCGCTGGATGTCAAGAAGATGCGGCATCTCCATCACTTCTTTGATCCGCGCGTAGCTGTAGCGGGTTCGACGGCCGACCGACACAGGATTGAACATGAACGCTGTCACCCTTTCGCTGGAATATCCTCTGGCATCTGAGCGCCATCCTCAGGATTGAACAGACACAAAAAGAACAAGGCAGCCATGTGAGTACCTTGCTCTCTTGTCCTTTCTAACCGCACAGCATACTGCGCGGCGTCCTCCCCTGAAAAAAGGCGCACAAATCCCATACTTACGTCAATAGGTCATTGTATGATACTACATCGGAGATGCTGTGTCAAGGGGATTTTTTTCTATTTTTCATTTTTCCCGGGAGGATTACAATGTTGATATCCGACGTAAACCTGCAGCAACATATGAGAATCGTTGCTCTCATTTGTTCTTGTGTCACAGCTGATCCCTGACAAACTCTTTAATTTATTATACGCACTCACCGAGACGCTCCTGCCGCTCCGCCTCCTGCGTTCGTGATTGATCGAGCTGTTCCTGCTGTGCAGGGGCGGCGATAGCTAGGGAGCAGAGAGGGATGAGAGGTGAGTAAAGAGGGGCGTTTGCGTGTTTTTCAAGTGAGATCACCGTATACGTTCAAAAACTCAGCTGTCATATCTTCGCACATCTGGAAATGCAAGTTGTGAGAATTCCATGGAGATCCTCGTAGTTGCGGAAAAATTGACGAGATGATTTCTCATTTTCCAAATTCAGCAGCTCATATTCTAAAACTAGGGGAAAGTACCTCCCTTCATAATACTTGTTATCCTTTCATGGCATACCACATCAATTCAGCGACACCAGACTTTATACAAATATGGTATCTAAACTCGTATATGTTGCTCTTCTTTTTGCTTGAAAAATTCTCTTTTTCTCCAATATTTCACAGATGTATAACCTCATCTCTTGAAAGCATCTCCAAGACATACTGATTATCGTAGTCTTCTAAAGCCTCTTTCTAGATCAAAAGAATACTGTATGCGGAGCGCTTGATATCTCTCTGCAAAGCGAATACGGTTTAATACTTCTACCATCCGGTTGTCCATGCGTTATTCCTCCCTAAAGCGGATCGCAACGTCATAGCGCTTGGCATATAGGTACGCAAGTAAATAAAAAAAGAGGAAGCCAATTTGTGTTATGCTCTATCTACGCAAAGCAAGCCACACAAAGGGAGGCTTTTCATCGAAAAACATAACACAGGACATCAGGTATTATCAAGCTGATTCTTTCCTATGCAGATAAGCACGGTGTCACAATAATGGACGTCTCCTCATGAGACCCTTTCTCTCCATTTCTCTTGTGTAACATATGATTGATAAACCTACACGACACGTCCTCCATCAAACGGCGAAGTCATTGACAAAGCGGCGCGTCTATGCTACGTTTAATCGGTATCGATAAAGAAAGGCTACAAATGATACAGCTAAAGAATATTGTCAAAACATACGCAGGCGATGTGCACGCTCTGCGCGGCATCGATCTCACGATTGAGCGCGGCAGCATCTACGGCATCATCGGGCTGTCGGGTGCGGGAAAGTCCACGCTCATCCGCTGCATCAATATGCTCGAGCGCCCGACGAGCGGCGCAGTTCTCGTGGACGGACGCGATCTCATGCAGGTCTCGGAGAGCGAGCTGCGCGAGGAGCGGCGGCACATCGGCATGATTTTCCAGCACTTTAATCTGCTGTCCTCTGCGACGGTCTACGACAACGTGGCGTTCCCGCTGCGGCTCGCGGGGAAATCCGCCGCGGAGATCCGCCCCAAGGTGACAGAGCTGCTCACACTCGTTGGGCTCGGCGACAAGGCGGACGCCTACCCGAGCCACCTCTCGGGCGGACAGAAGCAGCGCGTCGGCATTGCACGCGCACTCGCGGGCGATCCGAAGGTGCTGCTCTGCGACGAGGCAACCTCGGCGCTCGACCCACAGACGACGAAGTCGATCCTCGCGCTCATCCGCGACATCAACCGCCGCATGGGGCTGACGGTCGTCGTCATCACGCACGAGATGCAGGTCATCAAGGATATCTGCGACCGCGTGGCGGTCATCGACGGCGGCGTGATCGCCGAGGAAGGGCGATGTGGTGGATGTGTTTCACCGCACCGCAGCAGCCCATCACGAAGGAGTTCATCAGTGTGCTCCTGTCGAACGAGCTGCCGACGGCGTTCCGCGGCAATCCCGTCGAGAAAACGCCGAGCGAGGGAGCTATATGCTCCTGCGCCTCACGTTCCTCGGCGAGCGTGCGGACGATCCCGTGCTCGCAGAGATGATCCGCCGCTTCCCCAGCATCGAGGTGACGATGCTCTTCGGTACGCTTGACCAGATCAAGGAGCTGCCGTTCGGGCGCATGATCATCGGGATGCGAGGCGCACCGGAGGAGATACAGCGTGCCATTGACTATCTCTCGGAACAGCATTTGAAACAGGAGGTGATCGGCTATGTCCGCCGAAATGATTCCCCTGCTGACTAAGGCACTCGGAGAGACGGTCTACATGGTCGCGGTCAGTATGGTCATCTCGAGTGCGCTCGGCATCCCGCTCGGCGTGCTCCTGCACGTGACGGCGCGGGGCGAGATCCTCGATGCGCCGGCGGTGAACCGCTCGGTCGGCGCCGTCGTCAACGCGATCCGCTCCATCCCGTTCATCATCCTGATGGTAGCGATCATCCCGCTGACACGCCTCATCGTCGGCTCGGCGATCGGCACGACGGCGGCGATGGTGCCGCTCGTCATCGCCTCCGTCCCGTTCATCGGGCGGCAGGTGGAGACCTCGCTGCGCGAGGTGCCGCACGGTCTCATCGAGGCGGCGCTCTCCATGGGGGCGACGCCGCTGCAGATCGTGACGCGCGTGCTCCTGCCGGAGTCCATGCCCGGCATCGTCAGCCAGCTCACGACGGTCGTCATCGCACTCGTCGGCGAGTCCGCCATGGCCGGTGCGATCGGCGGCGGCGGTCTCGGCGATCTCGCGATCCGCTATGGCTACCAGCGGTTCCGTCCCGACATCATGCTCGCGACCGTCGTCATTCTCATCGTTCTCGTCCAGCTCGTGCAGTTCGTGGGCAACACCCTCGCTGCGCGGCTGAATAAGAGATAAATATTTTAAGGAGGTATTTTTATGAAAAAACTGCTCGCTCTTGTGCTTGCCGTCACCGCATTTGCCCTCGCCGGCTGCGGCGGCAGCGCAGACAAGCCCGCCGACAACGCCAAGGCGGAGAAGGTCGTCAAGGTCGGTGCATCGCCCGTTCCCCATGCGGAGATCCTCGAGGCGATCCGCCCCGAACTCGAAAAAGGAAGGCGTAAAGCTCGAGATCGTCGAGTTCAACGACTATGTTCAGCCGAATATCGCCACGAACGACAAGGAGATCGACGCGAACTTCTTCCAGCATGAGCCGTACCTGAAGAATTTCGTTGAGGAGCATCCCCGAGCTCAAGCTCGTGAACGTCCTCGGTGTCCACATCGAGCCGATGGGCGTCTACTCGCACAAGATCAAGAAGCTCGACGAGCTGAAGGACGGCGCATCCGTCTCCATCCCGAGCGACCCGACGAACGGCGGCCGTGCGCTGCTGCTCCTCGCGCGTGCGAACCTCATCAAGCTGAAGGACGGTGCCGGTACGACGGCGACGGTGCAGGACATCGTCGACAACCCGAAGCACCTCAAGATCCAGGAGATCGAGGCGCCGCAGCTGCCGCGTACACTGGATGACGTCGATATCTCCGTCATCAACACGAACTGGGCAATGCAGGCGGATCTCGTGCCGACGCGCGACGCCCTCATCATGGAGGACAAGACCTCGCCGTACGTCAACATCCTCGTCGTCCGTCAGGGCGATGAGAACCGCCCCGAGATTCAGGCGCTCGTCAAGGCGCTCCACTCCGAGACGGTCAAGAACTTCATCAACGATAAGTACAAGGGCGCAATCGTCCCCGCGTTCTAATCGTAATAACAAGTAAAGGAAGCACTGATAAATTCCCTGGTACACCATCTTGACGCATCTTTTTTGCCCGCACTTCGGCGGAAAATCCTCCACAGAGCACCACTCTGCGTCCGGTTTTCCACCTCGTTCGGACGAAAAAAATCTACGCCAATCTGGCAGACCTCATTTTATCAGTGATTCTTAAAGAAAGCGTTGTACGATACCAAAATCGTACAACGCTTCTTCATTCATATTTATGGTGTTGCAGGCGTCTCCGCACTCACCGCGCCCGCGGCGGATCATATCACCGACGCGCAGATCATAGGAGAGCGCCATCTTGTGCAGTGTCTCCGCCCGTGCGAAGTCCTCGGGCGTCCCGCCGTTGAGCCCCTTGACGAAACTCTCATACGCACCGATGAACGCCTCCGTCGCCGCCTTGCGCTGTGCGGCGAGGTACTGCGCGCCGTTCGGAACGTCCACAGCGTCCAGCTCCTTTTGGTACTTTTTGAGGAGGGGGATCATGTCGTCCTGCAGGAGATGGGTCAGCGACTTACGGTAGACCGTCGTATACGTGCTGCGCTCCGTCTCGGTCAGATTGCGGAACTCCCGCTGTTTCGAGCGGAAAACGCCGTTATAGCGGTCGACAATCGGGCGCGTCGCGTCGATGTAGCGCCCGAGGTTGCTCGCCGCCGCCTTCTGCACCGCCTCGAGATAGGCACGATAGTTCACGATGCGCACGACCTGCCAGCCCATATCGCCGCGTTCCATGCGCAGCTGCAGGGGGAACTCTAGGTCTGTCCCCTCATCGCGCACGGTGATGTTCGCCATTGCGGTGCTCCCGTCCCGCACGATGCTGTCGATGTGCAGGAGTGTCGTATCGCGCAGGTGGCTGCACTCCATGAGATACTCAAAGTCAATGCCGAGCTGGCGTCCCTTCAGCGGATCTACCCCCTCATGGGTCGGCCATGTCCCGCTCCCGACTGCCGTCAAAATGCTCTGTGCTATCCCGCCTGCGACACTGTCCTTGACGTTCTCGTAGAACTTTCCCGATTTATTCCGTTCTTTTTCCTTCAGATGTGTATCGCCCGAAAAGAGAACGTAGGTGAGATCGTCATACCCCGCCGCCGTTACAGCATTGATATTCACGCGCCGCTGAAACGCCTCCGCATCATGCGCGGTGAGTGCCGCCGCCGCCTGCTCGAGGGCGTAGGCAGGACGCTGTATGTAGTAGCCGAGATACCACGCGAGGACGGCGATCGTCAGGACGATCACCCCTGCCGCCGCGCGAAACTTACGCTGACTCGCCCTGCGTCGGCGTGCGAGACGCACGCGCCACGCAAACTCATCCAGCGGCATTGCCGCACCTCCCTTCGCACGAATTCGAATGATGCTATTATAGCATGGAATACGCCCCGCGTTCAATCAGTGAAAATTACTCTCTACGAAAAAAGACTGCCGTACGAGGCTCATCTCTCCTCGTACAGCAGCCCGTCATCCTTCTTTATCTCCCCAGCACCTCATCCATCGACGCCTTCATCCGCGCGATCGCCGTGTCAAGATCGTCACGTCCGATGTTCAGCGGCGGATTGAAGTAGAGCACGTCGCCGAGCGGCCGCAGGAGCAGCCCGTGCTGGAGCGCACGGCGATAGATCGCGTAGCCGAGCCGCCGCCCTCCGTCAAAGGGACGCTTCGCCGCGCGATCCTCGACCAGCTCGACGGCGTGAATCAGCCCGATATGGCGAATCTCGCCGACGTTCGGATGCGCGCCGAATGTCTCCGCCATGCGCGCACTCAGCCACGATGCCGTCTCCGCCGCGCGCTCCAGAATATTCTCCTCATCGAGAATATCGAGCACGGCGAGTGCCGCACTGCAGCCGAGCGGATTCCCCGCGTACGTATGACTGTGCATGAACGCCTTGCCCTCGCTCCAGTCCGCATAGAACGCATCGTAGATCTTCTGCTTGACGACGGTGATGGACATGGGCATATAGCCGCCCGTCAGTCCCTTCGAGAGGCACATGAGATCGGGCGTGATGCCCGCACGTTCACACGCAAAGAGCCGTCCCGTACGCCCAAACCCCGTCGCGATCTCATCGGCGATGAGGAGGACATCGTGCGCGTCGCAGAGGGCACGCAGCTTTCGGAGATATTCCGCGGGGTAGATGCGCATCCCCGCGCTCCCCTGCAGGAGCGGCTCGACGATCATGGCCGCCGTCTCGTGCCCGTGCGCGGCAAAGGCACGCTCCGCGTGCTCAAAGCACGCACAGGTGCAGGTATCGCGCGTCTCCCCATAGGGACAGCGGTAGCAGTCGGGCGCCTCGATATGGATGTTGTCCATCATCATCGGCTTATACATCTCGGCAAAGAGATCCATGCTCCCCACGGAGAGCGCGCCGATCGTCTCGCCATGATACCCCTCGGAGAGACACATAAACCGCGTCTTTCCCGTGCGTCCCGTCTGCTGACAGTATTGGAACGCCATCTTGAGCGCCGCCTCCACGGCGGACGAGCCGTTATCGTTGAAATGGAATTTCGTCAGACCCTCGGGCACGAGCGTCGCCAGCCGCTCCGCGAGCTCGATCGCGGGGCGATGGGAGAAATTCGCAAAGATGACGTGCTCGAGCCGATCCAGCTGCGCCGCAATCCGCGCATTGATCTTCTCGTTCGTATGCCCGAGGAGATTCGCCCACCACGAGCTGACGATATCGAGATAGCCCTTTCCGTGCACGTCGTAGAGCCACGCCCCCTTTGCGTGGTCGATCACCATCGGCGGCAGCTGCTCATAGTCCTTCATCTGCGCACACGGATGCCAGATATGGCGCAGGTCGCGCTCCTCTATGGTCGGCATAAAATGTCCCCTCCTACAAAACAGGGAATCACCGATACACGCAGTGATTCCCTAACGATTACTCGTACAGCGCGGCGAGCGCATCCGCCCCCATCGGCAGCTCCGTCGCGCCGTGCGGCACACGCGCCAAGACATGTGCGCCCGTGATCTCCTCGACCATCCGCACATTGTCCTCCTGCATCAGACCGCCCTGCCAGTTGTTGAAGATAAAGCCCCGCAGGGGATGCCGCGTGCATGGAGATGCTCTGCCGTCAGTACGGCGGCATTGATTGTCCCAAGTCCCGCATCGGCAACGACGAGGGCGGCGAGCCCCAGCCGTACGGCGAGATCGTCGAGGACGACGTGCTCATCGTCGTCCCAGCGCAGCGGACAGATAATGCCGCCGCTCCCCTCCACCGTCAGATAGTCCGTGCGCTCCTTCGCGCGGCGGTAGTCCTCTGCCACCTTGGCAAAGTCCATCGGGCGGTGCTCGATCTGCGCCGCGAGATGCGGCGAGACCGCATCGCGATAAACATAGGAGACGGTGACATCCGCTGCATCGAGCCCCGCGACGCGCGCCACATGGAGGGCATCGCCCGGCAGAAGTGTGCCGTCCGCAGCGACCTCCGCGCCCGAGAGCGCCGCCTTATAGTAGCCCGCCGAAAGACCAGCATCACGGAGACATTTCACGATCAGCCCCGTGACATACGTCTTGCCGATGTCCGTTCCCCGTTCCCGTGACAAATAACGCCTTACCCATCTATGATGCGCCTCCCGTCAGGCATCCATGCGATTCGCATGCACCGCCGCGCCCTGCACAGGAGCCGTGCTGCGCACCTGCATCTCCTGCGTCTCACGAATCCAGAGCCCCGCCTTGTAGAGGCGAATCCCGATATAGGCCGCCGCAACGCAGAGCAGGAAATCCGGCAGAACCTGCAGCACGCCGCAGTACCAGACCGCCACCCAGAAGCCGATCGGTGCGTCGATGATGTAGTTCGATGCAAAGTAGAAATACGAGATGCCGAGGACATAGACCACCACCATGCCCGCCGAACACGCGGCAAGCGCGCGGCGGAACGTCGGCACGCCGCGGCGCACCAGTGCGCCCGTCACCCAGCCCTGCAGGGTGAATCCGACGAGATAGCCAAACGTCGGCTGAAGCACGTAGGCCGGGCCGCCGCCCGAGGCGAACACGGGAATCCCCACGAGCCCCATGAGCACGTACGTACCGACGGCGAGTGCACCGAGACGCGCACCGAGCATCAGTCCCCGCAAGCAGTGTAAAGAGGAACTGCAGCGTGTAGACATCCGTCCCCACAGGGATGCGCACGAACGTCCCGACCGTAATGAGAGCGATAAACAGCCCACATAGGATTACTTCACGTAACTTCATAATCTTCAGATACCTCCATAAAAACTGATAGATTCATAAACTTGCTTTATCTTACTCGCTATTTTGTTTATTGTCAACCAGAATATCACGCATTGGTTTACTAAGATTGTATATCAATCACATAAAAAAGACTGCTGACGAAGCTGCAAGCTTCGCATAGCAGTCCCTTATGTGCCCCTTCCACGGAGCGGGCGATTCCCTTACTGTTTCGTCACCGTCACGTGATCCATCTCCGTCCCGTCGGGCAGGAAGCACGCGATCTCAATCTGATCGGCCGCGACCTCCATCGTGAGATAGTTGTCCGTCTCCGGCTGCGGGAGCGTCACCTCGTCAAAGGCATGGTCGATCCAGAGATTCGGATAGCGCACATTCCCCGCAACACCCGTGAGGATGTAGAGCGGGCCCTTCTGCTCCGGCGTTTTGGCAAACGCGTAGATATGCCCGCGGTTGCGGTACGTATGCAGATGCGCCGTGAAAACAACATCAATGAGCAGCTCGTCAAAGACGGGCATCCACACCCGGCCGATCTCCTCATCAATGCCCTCACTGCGCTCAGGGCGCCCATGAATGCGGTACTGCAACACGTCCTTGTGCATGAGGACGATGTTCCACTTCTTGCGGTGCGCCTTCAGATCGCGGCGGATCCACGCGAGCTGCTCCTCGACCAGCCCGCTCTTAAAGCCGTCGATCTCCTTCTGCTGCGTGCAGAGCACGATATAGTGCGCCTGCCCGTAGTCAAAGGAGTAGTAGTACCGCCCGAACGCCTTGCTCCCGTTGCGCGGCGTCCGAAAGTAGTTCAGATACGCGACGGGGAGTCGCGTCTGCCACTGGCGGTCATAGGTCTCGTGGTTCCCCATGACCAGTGCCATCGGGATCACGCGCTCCATCTCATCCACGCCCTTAAAGAACTCCGTCCACTGATAGCGATCCTCGCCGTTGTCCACGAGGTCGCCGAGGCAGGCGAAAAATGCTGCATCCGTATTGCGTGCCCATGCGAGATGCGCCATCTGCTGCCAGTCTGCATAGTCGCTCGACTGGCTGTCGGGAAAGAGCAGCATCTTGTACGGCAGATCGGGATCGGGCGTCACGAGCGGCAGCCATGCCGTCGTTCCGCCCTCAGCTGTGATGCGATAGCGGTACTCCACCCCCGGCACGAGCTGATCGACCTCCACCAAGTACTGATGCACCGTCACATCGTCGTCGGTAAACGCAGCATCCACGGCAGGAAACCGCAGCACATCATCCACGTCGGGTGCCTGCACCTCAAGCATCTGTCCGGCGGATTCCTTCGGCGTCTCCCACATGATGACGCGGCCGCTGCAGGGATCCTGCGTGACGATCTGCCGCAGGCGCTCCACGTAGAAGCCCATCCGAAAAGGGATAGAATCCCATCCGCTGCAGCCACTTCACCAGCGTATCGTGCCAGAGCACCGCGCCGCCCGCGACAACTGCACCTGCCGCCACCGCCCCCTTGATAAAGGTACGGCGCGTGAGGCCGTGCTCTTCTTCTCTTACTTCTTCCCTTTCTTCTTTCATGTCCTCCATAGTTTCCATTTCCCCCAGATCGGAGGCACAGAGCAGCTCCATGCCGCCCGAATCATTTCATCGTGTGTCCGATGCTTCCTTCGCGTGCCGTGGCTTGCCTGCACACAGCAGGACGCACTCCTCGAACGAGAGCCTATGCCCGCCACGGCGCAGCCGCAGATAGCGCGCCACGTCCACACAGCTGATGCGCCCATCGGGCAGATATGAGCCCGTATCACAGGCGACGATATTGTTCGGCAAAAAGAGCGGGACAGGTGCACGGTCGCGACGCAGCATCTGCGTCGGCGTATGCCCGACCACAACAACGGTATCGCCGTAGTAACCCATGAAAAACTCCTCACGGATCCAGAGCATATCCTCACGGCTGTCCTCTGCCGCAGGATTCACCCCCGCATGGACAAAGAGAATCTCCTCATCCTCGTGTGACGTGCGGAAGGAAATCGGACGCTGCCGCACGAACTCCGTCAGCGCCTTTGCCTCTGCCGCTGGCAGCGCGGCAAGCTGCTTCCTCGTGATCTTGCCGCCGTTCGCCAGCCACAGATCGAACTGTCCCCAGCAGTGTACCCCCAGGCCATACGCATCCACGTAACTGAGCATCATCGCCTCATGGTTGCCCATGAGCGCGTGGACATTGCGGTACTTTTCCGTCTGCCGCTGCACGAACTGCAGCGTGCGGACAGGCGCAGGGCCACGGTCGATATAGTCGCCGAGAAAGACGAGCAGATCGTGTGCGTCGTCGAACGCAATCTTCGCCCAGAGTTGTTCGAGGCAGTCCGCCTCCCCGTGCACATCACCGACCGCGAGAATCCGACGAAACATCCGACCGCCCCCCTTCTGCATCATGCGTCTCTATTATATCGTAAAAACCATGAAAATGATATGATAATATATCGCACACGAAAGCACAGAGGGCATACATTGACATTCGTCCCATGGAGATATATGATAGTATAGGGTAAGATCTGTTTAATGATAATCTTCAGTCAGGAGGACGCACATGATAGAACGCTATACACGCCCGGAGATGGGGCATCTCTGGTCGATCCAGAATGAGTGGCAGACCATTCTGAACGTCGAGATCGCCGCGTGCGAGGCAATGGCAGAGCTGGGGGAGATCCCCGCCGCCGCCGTGGAGAACATCAAGGCAAAGGCAAAGTTCGACGTCGCGCGCATCAACGAGATCGAAAAGACCACCGACCACGACATCATTGCCTTCCTCACGAACCTCGAAGAGAACATCGGCGAGGACTCGAAATACATCCACAAGGGACTCACCTCGAGCGACGTGAAGGACACGGCATACTGCGTCATGATGCGTGATGCGGCCGCCATCATCCTCGACGATCTGCAGGAGTTCCGCACCGTCCTGCGCCGCCGAGCAAATGAGTTCCGCCACACACCGTGCATCGGACGCACCCACGGCATCCACGCCGAGCCGATGACCTTCGGCCTGAAGCTCCTCCTCTGGAGTGCAGAGATCGAGCGCGACATCGAGCGCCTCGAGCACGCCAAGAAGATCGTCTCCGTCGGCAAACTCTCGGGCGCCGTCGGCACGTACTCCAACATCAACCCGCGCATCGAGGAGCTCACGTGCAAGCACCTCGGCCTGACCCCCGTCCGCCTCGCGACGCAGGTCATCCAGCGTGACCGTCACGCCGAGTTCGTCACGACACTCGCCATCATCGCGAGCACGCTGGAAAAGATCGCCACCGAGATCCGCAACCTCCAGCGCACGGACATCCGCGAGGCAGAGGAGTTCTTCAAGGCGGGACAGAAGGGCTCGTCGGCGATGCCGCACAAGCGCAATCCGATCAACTGCGAGCGCGTCTCGGGCATGGCACGCCTCGTGCGCGGCAACGCCGTCGCGGCGATGGAGGACATCACCCTCTGGCACGAGCGCGACATCTCGCACTCCTCCGTCGAGCGCGTCATCCTGCCCGACAGCACGATCAACGTCGACTACTGCCTGCACAAGCTGACGGGCATCGTGGACAAACTCCTCGTCTACCCTGACGCCATGCTGCACAACATGAACCGCACGGGCGGGCTCATCTACAGCCAGCGCATTCTGGTGGCACTCGTCAACAAGGGCATCCTGCGCCAGACCGCCTACGTCTGGGTACAGCGCAACGCCATGAAGCGCTGGCTCGAAAAGGAAGACTTCCGCACGAACGTCGAAAAGGACGCCGACATCTCCGCCCACCTCACGAAGGAGGAAATCGACGCGTGCTTTGACTACCAGTACTTCCTGCGCAACGTCGACGACATCTTTGCACGATTTGATCTCTAAGGAGAAGAAATAAGGGGGACTCACTATGTCAACCATCGTTATTACCGGTACCCAGTGGGGCGACGAGGGCAAAGGGAAAATCGTCGACTACCTCGCGAGCAAGGCAGACACCGTCGTCCGCTATCAGGGCGGCTGCAACGCAGGGCACACCGTCGTCGCGGCCGGCGAGGAGTACAAACTCCGCCTCCTGCCCTCGGGCATCCTCTACAAGGGCACGCACAACATCATCGCGAACGGCGTCGCCTTTGACCCCGAGGTCTGCCTGCAGGAGATGGACGCCATGGCAGCGCGCGGCATCGACACATCGAACATCCGCATCTCCGACCGTGCGCACGTTGTCATGCCCTACCACCGACTGATGGACGGCATCGGCGACGCCCAGCGCGGCGCGGACAAAATCGGCACGACGGGACGCGGTATCGGCCCCTGCTACATGGACCGCGACGACCGCATCGGCATCCGCGTCTGTGACCTCATGGACGGCGCAGAGTTTGCCAAGAAGCTCAAGAAGAACCTCGACAACAAGAACGCAGAGCTCGCCGCCGTCTACCACCATGAGCCCCTTGACTATGACGAGGTGCTGAAGGAGTATCAGGGCTACGCCGAGCGTCTGCGCCCGCTCGTCACCGACACCATCCCCTCATCAACGAGGAAATCGCCGCCGGGCGCAAAATCCTCTTCGAGGGCGCACAGGCGACCATGCTGGACATCGACTACGGCACCTACCCCTACGTCACCGCATCGCACCCCATCTCGGGCGGCGTCACCATCGGCGCGGGCGTCGCACCGAAGAAGATCGACAAGGTCGTCGGCGTCGTCAAGGCATACTGCACGCGCGTCGGCGAGGGCCCCTTCCCCACGGAGCAGCTGAACCCCATCGGAGAGAAGCTGCGTGAGGCGGGACATGAGTTCGGTACCGTCACGGGGCGTCCGCGCCGTACCGGCTGGCTCGACGCCGTCGTCGTCCGCCACGCGGGGATGCTCTCGGGCATCGACTACATGGCGGTCACGCGCCTCGACATCCTCGATGGCTTCGACGAGATCAAAATCTGCACGGGCTACCAGCACAAGGGAGAGCTCCTCAAGGGCGTCCCCGCGAGCCTCAACGTCCTCGCCGAGGTCGAGCCGGTCTACGAGACCTTCCCGGGCTGGAAGACGGACATCTCCGGCATCCGCAGCTACGGCGACCTCCCCGAAAAGGCACGCAAATACCTCGAGCGCATGGCAGAGATCACGGGCATCGCCCTCGGCATCGTCTCCGTCGGCCCCTCGCGTGAGCAGACCATCGTCCTCGCAAACGATCTGTTCTAAGAGAATAGAATACAAAAAAACGGCACGGTATGAATCATCTCATATCGTGCCGTTTTTAGAAAGCACTGATAGCTCAGCACCGTTATCTTAGCGCATCTTTTTTGCCCGCACTTCGTCGGAAAATCCTCCACATAGCTTTGGCTATGCGTCCGGTTTTCCTCCTTGTTCGGACGAAAAAATCTACGCCAATCTGACGGACTTCATTTTATCAGCGATTCCTTTATTATTCTGCTACTCCGCCACCGTAAACCCCGCCGCGCGGAAGAACTGCCGATACGCCTCCGCCTTCTTCTCGAGCTTCATCGGATAGGCGCGCGAGGTGGATGGGAGGCGCGTGACGAGGAGCTCGCGCGTGCCGCAGCGGGCGGGCACGGTCTCGCCCGTCTTGACCTCCTTGCCCTTCTTCTCCGCCGTGAGGAGATCAAAGAGGATCTCCGTCGCCTTGCCGCCCGTCGTGCAGATGCGGCGGCACTGTGGGATCTCCTGCAGAATCTCGGGCAGCTCCACCGTCTCCACGACCCTCAGATAGGCGTCGGACGCGTTGCCGTGCGTGCGGATGGCGCGCCGCACGCCGGGACATGAGCCGATGCCGCGCTCCGTGAGAAACGCCTTGATGCGCTCCGCGTCGAAAGCCTTTTTCCCCGGCACCTGAAAAATGCGCTGCATCACCGAAGAACACGAGCCCATAGACCCGCCACATATCATTCTGGAAGTTCGGATAGTGGAATGCCATCGCCCGCTTCTCCGCTGCGGGCGGAAAACTCCCCATCATCAGCACGGTCGCCTGCGGCGGCAGAAACGGCGGGAACGGCCGCAGCTCGACGTCCTGTTCGTCCACGGCAGTATTTTCTTGATTCGTTGTCTTCTTATTCCCCATTGTCCCCTCTTACAGCAGCCCCAATGCGTGCTGGACGACGAGCGAGGTCACCGCCACCGCCGCCCAGCACACCATCCCGAGGGCAAGCGGCCGCGCCCCATTCTTTACGAGCGACGGGAGATCCGTATTCAGCCCGATCGCACTCATCGCGAGCACAATCGCGAACTTTCCGAGCATCCCCAGCCCATGCGAGAGCTCTGCGGGGAGAATGCCCGTCGTGTTCACAATGCACGCGACGATGAAGTAGAGCACGAACATCGGGAAGATGCGCCGCAGCGAGAACCCTGCGCCGCTCTTTTTCGCCCCGCGCATCACGAGCAGCGCGAAGAAGAGACAGACCGGCACGATCATCAGCGTACGCGTCAGCTTTACAATCGTCGCATACGCGCCCGCATCGTGACTGTACGCATAGCCCGCCGCGACCACGGACGACGTATCGTTGATCGCCGTGCCCGCCCACATGCCGAAGCCCTGATCGGACATCCCCATCGTGTGCCCGAGGAATGGAAAGAGAAAGACCGCAATCACGTTAAAGAAGAAAATCGTCGCAATCGAGATCACCACATCCCGATCCTTTGCTCCGATCACAGGGGCAACCGCCGCAATCGCCGAGCCGCCGCAGATCGCCGTCCCCGCGCCGACGAGCGCCGTCATATCGCGATCGAGCCCCATCAGGCGCCCTACGACAAACGCCGCAAGGAACGCCGCCGCGAGCGTAAAGACCATCACGTAGAGGGACTGCTCGCCCACCTCCACGACGTGAAAGAGATTCATCTCAAAGCCGAGCAGAATGATCGCATACTGGAGAATCTTCTTGCCCGTAAAGCGGATGCCGCTCTCCGTCTTCTCCGGCCGCCGCTTTTTTGCGAACAGCATCCCGAGCAGAATGCCGAACACGGGGCCGCCCACAATGGGGAAATACAGCCCCAGCACGTAGGCCGGCACGGCAAACAGCATCGCATAGAGGATGCCGTCCATGTACTCTCGTTTCATCGAAATCCTTCTTTCAAAACGCAGCTGCGGGATCATCCCCTACGCAAACAGCTCTGCCCACTCCGCCTCACGGAAACCCACCAACACGCGATCCTTCGTGATGAGGAGCGGCCGCTTCACGAGCATCCCGTCCGAGGCGAGCGCGGCGTACTGCTGCTCCGCCGACATCTTTGGCAGCTTATCCTTCAGCCCGCGGTCGCGGTAGACCATCCCGCTCGTATTGAAGAACCGCTTCAGCGGCAGCCCGCTCCTTGTGTGCCATGTACGCAGCTCGTCCGTCGTTGGGTTCTGTGTCTTAATGTCGCGCATCGGTGCCGCACATCCGTGCGCACGCAGGGAACTTCTCCGCCTTCTGACACGTCGAGCACTTCGGGTAGCCGATGAAAAGAACCTCTGTATCTGCCATATTGTTTCCTCCGCTTCCATTCATGAAATAACATACATCTATTATTATATCGCCGTGCAAAAATTTTTCAATTTTTTCTTTTTGACCTATTGACTTTTTGACTTTTAGAGGTATAATAACAATCGAAAGGTGATTGAAGCACCTTCCCAAGAAAGAAAATGACATGACTGATGCAGATACCAAACAGTGCATCAGCCGACAAAACGATCTAAGGAGTTGATCATCATGTTTGGACTTGTACCTTTTGGCGGACATCGCGGGCTGGCACGCAGCGAGCAGAACAATCCGTTTGCCCTCTTTGATTCCCTCTTCGACCACGACTTCCCAGCAGCAAATTGGGGTGCCTCCTCGTTCAAGGTGGACGTGAAGGACAGCGGCGACCACTACGAGCTCGCCGCCGACCTGCCGGGCGTGACGAAGGAAGATATCAACCTCCGCTACGAGAACGGCTATCTCACCATCACCGCCGTGCATAACGAGAGCAAGGACGAGAAGGACGATAACGGCAACTACATCCGCCGCGAGCGTCATACGGGCGAAGTCAGCCGCTCGTTCTACATCGACGGCATCGACGACGCGAACATCCATGCGGAGTTCAAGGACGGTGTCCTGCAGGTCAGCCTGCCGAAGGCGGCAGATGCGCCCGAGCGCAAGCAGATCGAGATCCACTGATCCCGTGCCTTTCCTGTCATAGATAAGCAGAGCCACGCGAAAGCAACTCTTTCGCGTGGCTCTTTTTGCCGTTTTCACAATCACGCGTACGGATAGATGGCGAGATTGCCGTCCTTGTATTCGCCAACGTAGACGTTCTTTAGTTCGTAGCCCGCATCGCGCAGGGCAGCGTTCAGCCACACGTGGTCTTTTTCGATGAGCTCAAGGATATCCTCATCGACCTGCCCGTCGAGGATGAGCGGATAGCGCGCATTTTCCTCACCATACTGGATGATGGTGAGCTGTCCATTCGGCTCGAGCACGGCACGCTTGACATCCCTTGATGTAGTAGACGCCCGCCAGACGCAGTTTCAGCGTGAGATCATGCGCGAGGAGCCCCCTGCCGCATGCACTCGTCCATGAGGATTTTGCCGCGCTCGATGAGGATGGCAGGCGTGCCGTCAACGATCTCCTTGACGCGGCGGTTGTTCGCCTTGATAAATTTCAGCAGGAGCACGAGGAGCGTCCACGCGACGAGCACGAGGAGGAAGTCAATCACAGAGATGGCACTGCTGTAGATAACACCGCCGATGATGCCGCCGAGCACGTAGTTCTGCACCTGATCGGTCGCGGACGTGGGGGCGAGGTTGCCCTTGCCGAGGAGGTTGATCTGCACGATGAGACAGAGCAGACCGAGAGCGAGTTTTGCGAGTACCAGTAAGTAGACGATCATCTCAGTCCTCCTTATCTACGATCTGTATATCCCGCCGCAGGAGGTGCGTGCGTTCATACTGAAACGACGTGAAGTCCGCATTGAAATGAATCACGTAGAACGTGCCCTCTACATCGACGAGCATGCCCTGCTTCAGATTGGTCGAGTTCACCTTGATATCACTGACAGGGACATCGAGATCCTTCCCGAGGCTCTGCACGAACTGTGCCATGCGTGAGGTCTGCTCGCGGTCGCTCTTCATGCGGTTGTAGTCGCCGTACTGCATGCCCCCGAGAAAGATCACCGCCAGAAACAGCAGGACGACGAGATCGCGGTAGCGCGAGGAGAAAGCTGCTGCGCAGATACTTGATGCTCACGACAAGCAGTGCAGCGAGCGCGAGAAACGAAACGACATACCACGCCGTATGGCTCGCCTGTCCGACCTGCTCAATATAGCTGTAGGTATAAAATGGCAACGAAACGCCCCCTTTCCATGTTCGTATAGGCTACTACGCCGAACGGTTTCTGTCAATGGGATTTTGAGCGGTGTATGGATTTGGCACGCAAGAGAAATGACAATCTTGCAAAAAAGAGGGAAGCCCGATAAAATATAGGTAGATCATTTTGATCTGAGGTGATGCGCATGGATATGGACAGCCCCTGCAGACATAGATATTTCTGCAAAAAGCCACAGGACAAGACGGCTCTATCTAGCAGATTGCGCGATCTGTGTCGGCGTGCTGGAGGATTTCGTGGGGCTGAAGCGCATAGATTGTTGATACGGGGCTCCTTATGCACACAAAGAAAAAAGCCGTCGAGTTTCTGCTCTTCGACGGCTCAATGAATGGAATTGTTCTCGCATCGCGGAAAGGCTCGAATACGAGGGCTCTGAAAATCCCGCGCGATCATCTGGCAGATGCCGCCGGAGAGATTCAGCTATGCAATATCGGCGTGTACTTTCTCTTTTACGAGAGGGAGCTGCTGGGCGTGGAGACGCTATACATCGGCGAATCCTCCAACCTATACAACCGCCTGCTGAATCATGCAAAGAACAAGGAGGACTGGATCACGGCGGCAGCCTTCTGCTCCGCCGATCTGAACAAGTCCATTCTGCATTTCGCGGAGCATGCACTCTGCCAAACGATCACGAACAACGGGCACACGGTAAAGACAAAGCAGTCGAATCAGAACATCATGATTAGCGCCGGTGACGCTCTCTTTGCCGAAGAATTCATGGATGAGATTGGACTCTTTCTCGGTACGTTCGGCTATAATGCTCTGCGTACGGTGGAGAAGAAAGGAGAAGCCTTTTTCTGCAAGGCGAAGGACGCCGATGCGACCGGCTTCAAATCAAACGAGGGGTTCACCGTACAGAAGGGCTCTCGCGTCGCTTCGACTGTCGCCCCTGCCTTCACGACGATTAAACTACGCCATCATCCGAAATGCGCTGGAGCAGGATGGCGTCATCAAGAGCGGCGTGTTCCAGCGTGATCATGGCTTTAGCTCAGCGTCTGCCGCTGCGTCCGTCGTCCTTGGGAACAGCAGCAACGGACGCCTCCTATGGAAGACAGCGGGCGGCGTGAAGCTGGGAGATTTGTAGTGATGTTTCAAGGACAGTTGACAAACTTCTCACAAGGAAACGAACGCCTAAAAAGTACAATATGGAAATTTCTCTTGACAACTTACCATCAAAGACATATGATAATAGCATAAAACGAATATGCTAATAGCGTCTCTGGTAGTAAGCTGCTCTCTTATCTGAGCTTTGCCGAATCCGGAGACATTTTTATTTGCGGGAGATTCTATGAAAACAGCAATTTTGGTCGATGGTGGTTTTTACCGTCGGCGTGCACAGAGCCGCCTTTGGCGAAAGACCGCCAAGGAACGAGCGGACGAACTCAAGATGTACTGCTATCGCCATCTCTATCATCATGGCGCGCAGATCAGCGATTTATACCGCATTTTCTACTATGACTGTCTCCCTATGGACAAGAAGGTGTATCACCCGCTTCTGCAAAAGCAGGTCGATTTTTCACGGTCAGAGCTGCGTACATGGATGCTCGCTTTCATTGAGGAGCTGAAGAAAAAGAGGAAGTTTGCCATACGCCTTGGAAAACTCGCTGATGAGCAAGCGAAATTCCTTCTCCGAGAGGATACGACCCGCAAACTATGCCGTGGTATTCTCCGAATCGAAGAACTACAAGAGCAGGATTTCATGCTGGATGTAAGTCAGAAGGGCGTAGATATGAAGATTGGTCTTGATATAGCCTCTCTCGCCTACAAACAGCAAGTAGATCAAATTGTTCTGATTTCAGGAGACAGTGACTTCGTCCCCGCTGCAAAACTCGCACGCCGGGAAGGCATTGATTTTATCCTTGACCCACTCTATAACCCAATCAAGCCCGATCTGTTTGAGCACATTGACGGACTAAGAACCTGCGACCCGAAATTTAATCCGAAATGGGTTGAGAGAAGTTAGCCCTATAAAATAAAAGCCGAGCATCTCTTTAAAAAATCCAGGCTGTCAAAAAGGCTGTCAAAAATAGAAATAGAATCAGAAAAAGGCTTCCGGGCAAAATACTCGGAAGCCTTGATTTTTACTGGCAGAGAGGGTGGGATTCGAACCCACGGTGGCTCATCACCACACTTGATTTCGAGTCAAGCACCTTCGACCACTCGGACACCTCTCCATGCCGCTGTGCGACAAGTCGCATTATATCATAGGAGCGAGTGCATGGCAACGAATGCTTTCTGCATTGTGTGCCAAGGGAAAATTAGCAGAATAAGTTGCACGGTAAAAAGATATGAGATCCGGTCCACATTACTCTGCTACCCTCAAAGCCTGCATCCTTCGCGCCGAGTGTGCGTGCATTCTCGGAGACGGTGCGGATGGTCTGAGCGAGAAGCCCGGTATCACTTTCGGCCTCCACTTCGAGAGATGGTGAGCGCGTGTGCCGTCCTCAGAGGTGAGGTGGCGGATGATGATCTCTTCGACGTAGTTCTGAACGTCGCGGTTGATTCGTGTCGTATCAGAGTGCGGCAGAGGAAGAAGCGCCGTTTTTCGCAGGTGCAGGGAGCGGACACCGCAGGCACGGACGGTCCATACGGTGATGAGCCATCCGCCACACTCCCATGGGCAGTATCGGCGGAGCCGTCCGTCGTCATCGCCGTGCCCATTGTTGCCATACGGGGCGACCGTGTGGTCGCTGCCCGATGCCGCAGCATCCATCTCCGCCTGACGCTTTGCCTCCTCGGCGGCAATCTGCGTCTGCGCGACGCTCATTTTCACGAGGGCGGACTTATCGACGTGTGAAACCGAACGGCTGACATCAGGTCGATATGGCGTGATGCCGTCGAATCCGCGGCGAGGGCAAAGTATTGATCGGAGTTCACGCCCTCGCGAATCGCCCTGCATGGCACCTCCTCAGCGGCAAGGAGGCGCGGGAAGATAGCAATAGGTGCACAGCTGCTCCCACAGCGTCTTGACCGGCAGATGATCGGAGGACGCCCACAGCAGACTGTCCAGCTCCATCTTCAGCAGCATAGGGGCCCAGCGCGGAAATGACGCCTCATCCGTCAGAGCCTTCTTCGCCGCCTTCGTCACAATGCTCTCATCGCCGCCGATGCGCGGCATCTCCCACTGAACAGTCTTCACATCCGCCCTATCCACGTACGGGATCAGCAGCCAGCAATACGCCTCCCGCAGATGGGCATCTACCGTATCATGCGCTGCACGCAGACTGCTCTCCGTCTCGCGGTTCTGCGCGCGCATCGAGATTCAGCGACTCACGGTCATTCTGAATCGACTGCCACGCGAGATAGAGGCGGACATCCTGCACAAATCATTCATCAGTCCGCATCCGCTGCGACAAAAGAGGGCATGTTGCGATAGATACGCGGCGTATTGCTCCCGCGATTGTTCAAAACATCCACGTGCCGCCGTCATCGCGGCACTGTCCGACTATGTCACCGTGTGCGTCTCCGTCGGACGCAGGAGGAACGAGCCGCGCCGCCTGCTCATCCGGTACATCCAGAGGACGCGGGGCAGATATGGAGCCCCGCAAACGGGGACTCCTTCTTACATTTGCGCAGACGCGTCTCGATCTCACGCACGACATTAGCATCTGCGATCTGCGAGGCACGATCCGTCACCGTCTTGCGCAGCGTCGGACGCGTGTCGTACCAGTAGCGACTGCGCGACGGATTGGTATAGAGATACGAGAGCGAGGTCTCAAGCGTGCTCAGCGCATCCTTAAACACGAGATATTCTCGCCGGGCTGAACAACACCGAGGCGAGATGCGGGTCAGACTCGATGCCGCGTACCGACTGGGCACGCACGCTCGGCGCAGAGCCGAGGCATGATCGTACGCGCCACACGCCGCGCCGCGAGAACTTGCCGAGGCGCGCGTTCTCCTGATCCCTTCTTATAGGGGTTCGCCTTCTTGCCGTCCACCTCGCTGTCCACGAGTGCAATCCATCCGTCGGGCGAGATGGCGTATCAGCTCGTCGCGCACACGACGGAATATCCATCGGCGAAGCCGGGCAGGATGAGTGGCCCCGCGTCGCTGCCCCATCCACAGGCTCGCGGGATCACCGCCGCCATCAGGCGCAGCCGCCGCGCGTCCGTTGAAAACGCTCCAGTGTCGCCCAATCCTCGTAGAGGCGGTCGAACACCTCGGGTGAATCGGATAGCAGGAGATCATGCCGCTCACGGTACTCCAGCTCGCGCGCCTCGACGGGAAATACGATCCTGATTCGCATGGTACATCTCACTGAATGCCGCACAGACGCGGTCTCTGGCATCCGTATCCTCGCAGTCGAGGAAAGGGCGGCGGCGCACAACCTCAAAGCCCTCGTGTTCGCCGTCACGGGCTTCCAGATCGCCTCCATCCGCCCAGGTATGCGCGATACTCTCAAGCGCAGCCTGCCCTGCCGGACCGCCGATCTCGATCTCCGCTCAGGGATCGAGGGCGACCACGAGGCTATTCTCACTCGCACGCGCCGCCTCGGTGACCTCTCTGGATAAAAGGAAATGAGTTGTCAAACGAGGCCGGCGGAAGCCCGTCCACGCCATAGATCCTTTCGCATAGGCGACGCTCATCCATGAGGATGAGTGCACGTCCCTGCCGCGTCAAAGAGATTCTTCAGTGCCTGGAGGCCGGGCGAGACCTTCTTGTCCGCCTCCTTCACATAGTCGTCACAGAGCTGCAGTTGCTCCGCCGATGCAAAGCGACAGGCGTATACCATCTCCCTCAGGAGCGTATGGATCATGCGATGCCGGGCATGTGCGGCGGACGCGCTGCACCGCGTCGGGTCGGATCGCGTGCGACGAGCACCGCCACGTTTGCCTTGGCAGCGATGTGGACAGCGCACGCGCGAGGACGGAAGCCGCACTGCGTGATCATGATCGATGCGCACCGTCCCGCGGCATGTGATGAGCGCGAGCATGCTGTAGCGTCTTGCCGCCGCCGAACGCCGTCTTGAGCTGGATCACGCTCGCCGTCCTTGCCGCCGATGCGTCGGAGCGCCTGCATGAGCAGCGCCATGCCCTCGGTCACATGCGCGCGCGCAAAGAACTCCACGTAACGCGGCACTCGAACGAGCCCTCGCCGCGTGCGACCTGCGCGAGGTCGGCGGCGAGCTCGGCGTTCTTGTAGCGTCCCGCCGCAACATCCGGATGCGGTTTGACTACGCGTCAGCGCCAGCTTGGCAGAGACTGCTCCACGAGGGACCAGGCTGCAGGATGCCCGCCCGTGTGCGGCTGTTTTGCAGGAGCCTGCGCGGGCGCAGGCGTGCTCCATCGATCCGGCCCGCCGAGCCGCCGCGCAGCCTTCGCGCAGGATCGCGGATCTCCTCGCGCTGCTCGGCATCGATCTGTTCGCGCAGAGACAGCGCCATCGTATCGAAGCTGCCCGCCAAGGTATCATCAATCGGTGAAATCCCTTGCCGCCGAGATGGAGCGAGCTCTGTTGCGGACACCGCATCAGCTCCTTCTGGCCCACATGTACGGGTGGCTCGACCGACAGCTTTGCGCGAAATATGTCGCGCCAGTGCGTCAAAGAGGTAGGTGTACGCCGCCATATCGAGCGAGGTCGACGAGGCGTTCCCAGTCAAAGCGAGCGGCAGACTCGCGCTTTCTGGTCGCCGCAGAGGAGTGCAGAACGCCGTCCTCCCCACCAGTCCGCATGGGTCTCGCTTGAGCTCCTTGCAGACATAGTCCGGAGAGTGCAGCAGCGAATACGCTCCCCCGCCGCACCTTTTCGTGATTAAGCTGCCCATCCCACATATCCTCCTGTGGAAACGCCCACTCGGCGAAGAGCCCGCCCGCTTCGCGCCTTGCTCTTTCTTTGATCTGGGCGCGGCGGCTTCCTGGATCGCCCGCCACTCGTGACACGGCGTGTTATACGCGCGGAAGCCCTGCGCCCAGCCGCCGCTGCCTGCCGTCTGGAACCGGAGCGATAGGCGAGTGCGCGTGCCTTCTCTGCGTCCTCCGCGGAAAGCACAACGATCTGCGCTGCGCCCTCCACCATCCACATCGAGCGCATGGGCGAGACGCTGAACGACCTGCGTGTCACAGAGACATCGTGCGTCCTGTGCCGCCATCTCATCGCGCGGCAGGAGGCGTGCCATTCTGCTCCGCGAAGAGGATGCTTCTCCCGTAGGCGGTCGGTGCTCGTGCTCTTCTGCACGCGCGAGCTCGTCCACATCGCCGAACTTCACCTCGCGGAATGCGTACTGCGTATGCATCGACTGAAAATCGTATCCCGATCGAGTGCTCAGTCCTGCTCGGAGAAAGCATATTGGTCGAGCTCGTGATGATCTGCAGTGCCGTGCGCACCGTCATCGCGCGCACCTGCGTCTGCAAGCACCTGCGCATAGCGCGAGTGAGACCGCCATGCGGGACCGATGGCACTCTGCGCCATATCCACGGGGGCGATATTAAGCTCTTGCTGGAGGTTCACGAAGCGCGGGCCGTAGCGCTTTGAGTGCGCGGCAGGAAAGTCGCCGCGTAGCAGCGGTGCGTCGGCAGTGCGCTTGCGGCGAGACGAGGACGATGGAGGAGGCGAGCATTCGCGTATGCTGTCTGTTGGCTCAGAACCCATGCTCGGTTCTGTCGCATCGGCCATGTGCCCGTGATACAGAACCCCGCCTCGGATGATCGCCGAGCAGCGGTCTCCTGCAGCCCGTGGAGGTGCGTTGCGTCTCGTCATCGGCATCACGCTCTGCTTTGAACGCATAGTAGATGGTCACGGGAACATCATCGACGCAGCCGCATGCATCTGGCGACACGCACTGGACATCCCTATCTTCAAAGAACCGCCTTCTCCAGTTGCCCGCAAAGGGATATGGATAGCCATGTCTTCCGCTTCGAACAAGCATCGTCCGAAAGCAGGTCTGGATATACATCCTAAAGTTTTGCCGCAGCCATACATAAAAGAACTGACAAATCCAGCATACCCGATATTATCGTAATACGGAGGATCTGTAGAAATCATACATTTTTTTTTATTATCCAAGCTGATTGTGCATCCAAGCTTGAATTGTTGTCCCGCCATAATCACGGTCAAAATCAAACAAACCAGAATGAAAGAAGTTCATCAAATTATGCAACAGCACGTCTACGATCCTGAGCTGTCGCTAAACGGATTGCTCTCGCATATGCCCAAACTACCTGGAATAGCCTGTCCAAAAACAACTGTTTTGACATTGAGCGGTTGGTTTCAACGGTTAAGAGTATTCCCAAATCAGCCATCTTATCAATCAAAAACGACAGGTAAACAGAAATTGTCTGTGCATATTCCGCACCTCCGCCGTCAGCTCTGGATTTGTATCCGCGCTTCCGCAATAAGTTCACTGGAATGTGGTAAGTGCCACGACCGGCCGATTCGTAAAGAGTTTGTCGAACGCATCCAGACCATAGATCGTGGCCACCAGATATTGCGCGGGTCATTTGCGAGCGGTTGAACAGGAACATCCGTCGCTTGTGAACCGCGCGGCGTTTATCTGCACGTCATCAGGCAGACAGATATGTCCGTTCATTCACTCGCAACGACCCCTCTACTCGAAATCCGCGCCCATGCGCCCGCTGTCGCCTCTGCCTTGATATACCGGACGCTGTCATCTCCCACAGCAAAGACAGCGAAACTCGCGCCGCGCCCCATCTTCGGCTGGCTTTTCCGTGCCCCTTTTCAGTGCCTCATACCGGATATTCTTTCCCATCATGGCTGAACGTACGCGTCCCTTTTCTTGACAGCTCAGTGTGCCAGCGCATCTCATCACACACAGGCAGGATTTGGGACATTTTCACCGTGCGCGTCCAGAGCCATGCGATAACGGTATGCTCTTTCCCGTCGGCATCCTTGACCTTCGGGTAGAGGTGTCCGATTTTCTCAAACGCCTCGCTCGCATCCACCGCCGTAGTAGCGCATGTCCTCGGCAAGTCCGCGCGTCCCCTGACCAGTCGTCCTCCGTGAGCTTGTTCCTCTGTGCCTCGGATTCACGGGAGGCTGCCTGCGAACCTCGGCGGGATCCGATCATCGCCTTTGTTGATCGTGACGGCGACGGGATTGAGGTCATGCGCGTGCGCCTCAAGCCCGAGCCGCGAGCCCAGTCGGATCGCCCACCGCCCGCAAAGGGGTCAGCGGCGGCGGTTCCCGTCCGTGGACTTCAGGATCCTCGCTTTCGCGGCATCCAGAACGCGCTTATCACTGGAGTTCTCCATTTCACGAGCTCCTCGAGAATGCGAAAAGAGGCGTCGCTGCTCCTTCTCCTGCGCCTGCTCCGTGGGGAACTGCGCCGATGCGCGATGGATCATCGACGAGCGACGCCCAGATCACGGCACGCGCTGTCGCCGTCGGTTTCCGTGACCACCACAGATGGAGTGGCTGGATGTCCGTGCTGCATTGATCGTTCACGAACAGACTCCGCGTTGATCGCATCCAGCGGAGCGCGACCTCGATGAGTTTCTTCTTGTGCCATGATCCTACCTCTGCAAGAGGACGGTCGCACCGTCCATCAGTTCCTTTGATGTCATAGTTTACGCTCGTTGCAGCGAAGTCCGGCTGCTCACGGAAGGACGCTGTAGATACGTCGTCCGCGTGCGTGTGCCATCGACGGCAACGCGCGAGGATGTACGCGTCGGGGCTTGTTGAACGCCGTGAGGATTTTCGTTCTTCGTGACGGTGACGGTCGCAGCATCCGCCCGCCGCCCCTTGACCCGATGAAGCGCAGCGGCGCATCGCCCGAGGCACGCAGATGCATCGTGGGAATCTCAGACCCACATCGTAGCCGACCTTCTCCGCGCTCACGTCGCGCGGCAGATAGCCGAGGCTGCGCTCGATATCCATGACGGCGTTCATCGCCGCCTGCTCGACGGCACTGCGCGCCGTCGGATCGGCAGTCATGCTCTCCACGTGTCCCATGAGCATGGAGAGCCGTCCGCGCGGTAGAGGAGGGCACCGCCGACCACGATGGGGTGCCGTCGGCGCAATGCGTTTCTCCATGTCCAGCTCTGCCAGTCGCCGCTGCATCCGCGCACTGAGTTCCTCCGCACGCTGCGCCGCCTTCTGCGCGTTCAGCCCGGCATTCGTCTTGCCTGCGGCTGCCTTTTCCCGGAGCTCTCCGGCACGATAGTCCCAATACTGGATCTCTGCGGTCAGACGTTCCTTGACCGCCTTGATGGTTTTGTCGATCCGTGCCGTTCTGCGCTCCCGTATCTCTTTCAGATGGGTTGGGATAAGCGCGCGTACGGCATAGCTGCGTGCCAGCCCCTCTACATCACGTGAGAGCCAGTCCTGCCCCGCAAGGAAGGTGCGAATGCCTCGGCCTCCTCGGGCTGAGTGCGCACGATAGTCAAGATAGGTGCGTAGCCCGCATTCGCTGCACCGCCGTCCGCGCGTATCCGACGAAGTGGATGTGCTTTGAGATGATGCGTCGTCCGCCGCCGGGGAGCAGCACGCCGTCCCTGTACGGCATCCTCGATGTAGAAGAGGAGCCGGTGCATCTGTCCCCGCGTCGTTCTCATCCACAAAGATCGTGCCGCGCTTCATCACGTCCACGCTGCGCTCGCGTACGAGGTCGATCACAGCCCGAGGAGCGGATGCCCTGGGGCAATCAGTACCGCGAGCTGCCCTGTCCCTCGCACGGTGCAATATGCCTTGTCAAACGCGATGCGCCTCATAGCGCCGGAGGACGGATTCTCCGTGCCGATCTGGCCGTCACGATTCCGCACGGCAAATGGTACGGAGGTGATCTCATAGCGTCCGTTTCACGGGCATGGATTTTCCTGCCGAGCCGGCGGAATGCCGCGAGGAAGAAGCCTCGATGAAGTACGGCTGAGTCTGCGCGCTCCATGCGCTCCATGTCGGCACGAATCGCCGTGACGCTGTGTACGTCCATCGTGTCCTCGGTCAGCGCGTTTTCGTCCAGCAGCTGTTTGCAGTTTCTGCGGTCGAGGCTGGTGTCGACGACCTGATTCAGCCGATCACGCACCTCCTGTTGGTTCCTGTAGCGAATCGTCTGATGAGGAGCGTCGCGCAGCGGTCGATTCTCGAAGGTGAGTTTGCCGAGCACGTCGAACACCTTGCCATGCAGTGCCTCACGCTCCTGTTCCAGTTTGTCAAAGAGCCGCTGGAACACCATGCCTCGCGTGTCTCCTTGCTCACGAGGTTCCACAGGTGACAGACCTCCGTCTGCCCGATGCGTGATGGATGCGTCCGAATCGCTGTTCGAGGCGGTTCGGGTTCCACGGCAGGTCATAGTTGACCAGAGATGGCGCGCGTTGAGGTTGATGCCCGCCTGCCGCGTCGGTGGCGTCATTGGATGCGGACGCCCTTGTCCTGTTTTGAACAGCTCGACCTTTGCGTCGATCGTCGCGGAGCATGCCGCCGTGGATGGTGACTACGGCCTCCTCGCGGCCGAGCAGCGAGCGGATTTTATCCGTCAGATAGCGCAGTGTCTCTGTGCTCCGTGAAGATGATGAGTTTCTCACGCGTGCCGTCGCCCTCGAACATGGTGGCGTCGTCCTGCAGGAGTTTCGACAGTTCGTCCCATTTTCGATCGGTACCGCTCTGCCGCACGCTGTCGGCCATGTGCTCGAGATCCTTTAGCATCCGAATCTCCGCATCGAGCTCTGCGATGGTCTGCGCGGCAGAGGCCTGATCGACGACGCGCTCCTCCGTGTCCTCCATCTCGGCGGCGGACAGGTCGTCATCATCGTCGTCGGATGCAGATATGCTGTATTCCGCTGCCCGCCGCCCGATCTGCTCCTCTGCGCGTCTTCTGCTCCATGCGCTCCCGCCTCCGACGGAGGGACTGATAGATCGCCTCCGGTGATGAGGCAAGACGCCGCTGGAGGATGGTGAGGGCAAAGCCGACGGTTGTCTTGCGTTCCTTGTCGAGCTGATCGGCACGGTTGAACTCTTCCTGCACATAGGAGGTGACCTCTGCGTAGAGTTTTTGCCTCCAGCGGAGAGAGGTCATAGTTGACGGTGTACGCTCTGCGCTCGGGGAAGAGCGGTGTCCCGTCGAATTTCAATAGATCCTCCTTGACGAGGCGGCGCATGACATCGGATACATCGACGGCCTGTGCGCCGCTGCGCTGGGCGCCCTCGAATCGGTCGGGGTCAATGAGGGACATAAAGAGCTGAAAATCCTCCTCTTTCCCATTGTGCGGCGTTGCCGTGAGGAGGAGAAATGCCGCGTGAGCTCTGAGAGCAGGCGCCCCAGCTGAAATCGTTTGGTGTATTTGACCTCACCGCCCCAGACGGTCGCCGACATTTTGTGTGCCTCATCGCAGACGATGAGATCCCAGTCGGTGACGCGCAGTTTTTCCTGAATCGCTTCATTCCGTGCGAGCTTGTCGAGGCGGACGATGCAGAAGTTCGTCTCCGCAAACACGTTGCCCGTCACAGCAGACCTCGATGCGATCGTTCGTCAGGATCTCGAAATGCAGGTTGAATTTGCGATAGAGCTCGTCCTGCCACTGTTCGGCGAGGCTGCCCGGGCGAGACGATCATGCAGCGTTTCAGGTCACCGCGGATGAGCAGTTCCTTGAGAAACAGTCCTGTCGCGATGGTCTTGCCCGCGCCGGGTCGTCCGCGAGGATGTGGCGGAGCGGCAGGCGCGGCAGCATCTCCTGATAGACGGCCGCGATCTGATGCGGCAGCGGCCTCGATGGCGAGGTGTGTACAGCAAGATAGGGGTCAAAGAGGTGAGCGATGTGGATGCGGTATGCCTCGAGGCAAGGCGCATGTCATCCGCATCCGCATCAAACGACCACGGCAGATGCGCTCCACTCACCGCAAGCCGCGCCTCATCCTCCCGATAGAGGATCTGTCCGGAGAGCTGCCCGCTGTCGTCCTTCACCGTGACCTCAAGCCCCATATCGCCGAACCAGCTCACTGCGACGACGGTCACGGGAGCATCGCCCACGATCCCTGTGACCCGCGCACCTACGGTAAGATCTTCCAATCGCGCCATCGGATCGCCTCTTTTTCCCCTCATGTCCAACTCTCAGATATTATAACACAATGATGCGAATGTTGAGAGTTGCGCTCCGCTCCTCCGTATGTGCCGCCCCACGGCTCAGTAGATTCTTCTTGATCTCCGAGAAAAGATTGTCACCGCCGCGCCAATCGCTGCCGCTCTTCGCCATTGTTACGGTATAGCGGTCATCTGTCATAATAAGTCAGTTTGTGATGTTTCCCGTCGGATGTAATCTTAAATCCTATATCGATCAGCGTCCGCCGAATATCTGGTGTGAGCGTACGATACCCCTTCAGCGCACGCTTTAGTTCAGCCTGCCGCTGCGCCTGCATCTCCTCACATTCGTTGGCACTCAATATGTCCTGCAACACATCGGCACTGCGGAGCGGATTGTCCTTTTCCTTGGGCAGACGATCTAATTTTTTTCAGCCAATGCAGATCGCACGAACTCAAGAATCTCCCCCTGATAATAGTCCTCCTCATTGCCATAATAGAGCAGTGGACGCTCACCCATCGAATCCACTCGTGCCCGCAAAATGTGCAATTTCGTTTTGCAGCCGCTCATTCTGTTCCGTCAGAGTCTCTACCTGTGTCTGTGCCTTGACAAACTCATCCCAGTATTCATCTTTTTCCTTAGAGGTCTGTTTTCGGTTTTCCTCGATTCTACGTTTATCCATGAGGAGCTGATCGGCGTGCCGACGCATCTGCAGCATCTGAATGCCATCCCACGTATCAAGACGCTCCCGCTTTTGTTGATTCATATAGCGGAAGATCATGCGTACCATCTGCTCCATGGTCTTCTCCGCGTCCATCCCGTCATACGGAACAAAACGCTTTGCTGCCGCCGACAGACTCGGAAAGTATATTGCCATGCCGCCGTCATAGACATTCTGACCGCTGCACATATCCTTCAATATTCGACTCACATCTTTGTCGGACTCCACCAATACATGAGCGACACCGCACAGGCGACGCGCCAAGCCGACTTCGTCAACAACGCAATGCTCTGTGAACCAATCCCGCGTCAGATAAACAACGGGCAGGCGAAAAGCTGTCGTTTTCATTCAGACAAAGTTGCTACCAGCAGCAGTCGTTCCTGTTCCACCATTCCGAACGCGTGTGGATGATCAGAAATGGAAAGCCCCATATCTCGTCCGAGAACCCCCTCACGCATCAGTATCTTCAAAAAATATGGAGGCTTAAAATTTTTATGGAAGTAAATCGTATTCTCTGTTGCTTCACGGCTGAGGTAGATCCCGATTTCCTTCCGATCTGTACGAAGAATAAACTCCGTATTCCAATTGACACCATGCGCTTCATTCCGAACGAAACGCGCTGCTGCGATCTCATCATGCTCTGTAATCTCAAGCATGCGCACCTCATCACCCCAACGATGATGCGCGCTACCATCCCAGGCGACACCATCAATGCGGTCATGCGGGCTTCCTTGATTCCAGCGAACAACGAGCTCAAAGAATTTCTGCTTGGTAAACGTTTCCTTTACGGGGAGTTTTGTCGAAAAGATCAGCATGGATTCATCGCATCCTCTCTATGAACCGATAACGATCAATATATCCAAGATAACAATTCAACTTTTAGGGCTTTTTCCTTCTTTTTATATGGTTCCTATTCGTGCTTATCTAAGGAAGCAGTGATTTATCCGCCGAAACGGACAATTTCCAGACACTTCTCTCCCTTCTGTCTTTATATCGAATTCTAATCCCCTTTTCCCGTACTTATGTTAAAATGATTCTCGTATTGAGTGACAGAACCTAAGGAGGAAAAACGATGGGACTGATCTCAGGCAGCTGCCGGCGCGGTGGGCGGGGCTCCCGCCGACCAGTGGAAGGAGTTCTACTGCTGTGACAGCCTTGATGCCGACACGCTGGTCGCAAAGGGCGAGAAGCGCACGAGTGCGCGCGGGCGCAGCTCGAACACGAGCGGTGAGAGCAATATCATCACGACGGGCTCGGTCGTTGTGGTGAATGTCGGGCAGTGCATGATGATCGTCGATCAGGGCAAGGTCGTGGAGATCTGCGCGGAGCCGGGCGCATACACGTACGATGCCTCGACCGAGCCGACGGTATTCGGCGGCGATCTCGCGAGCGATCTGAAGGCGGTGCTGCGCAATATCGGCAGACGTTTTACGTTCGGCGGCGATCCCTGCGAAGGATCAGCGCATCTACTATGTCAATACGAAGGAGATCATCGGCAACAAATACGGCACGGCACAGTCGATCCAGTTTGGAGACGGTGCTCGGCGCCTATACGCTCAATGTAAACATCCGCTGTTTCGGCACGTACAGCTACCGTATCGCGAATCCGATTCTCTTCTATACCAATGTCTGCGGCAACGTGGACTGGCGACTATATGCGCAGCGAGATCGACGAGCAGCTGCGCAGCGAGCTGCTGACGGCATTGCAGCCCGCATTCAGACGCATCGCAGCGCAGGGTATCCGCCACTGCAGCTCATCAACTATACGAAGGAGATACGTGACGCACTCGCTGTTGAGCTGTCTGCCGAGTGGGGCGAAAAACGCGGCATCGAGATTGTCTCCTTCGGTGTGTCGAGCGTCAAGGCGGACGAACGCGATGAGCAGCGCATCAAAGATCTGCAGGACGGCGCGATCATGAGTGATGCGAACCTGCGCGCCGGCCGTATCGCAGGTGCAGCAGCGGACGCGATACGCACGGCAGCAAGCAACGAGAACGGCGTTGCATCGAGCTTTATGGGGCTCGGCATGGTCGGCAATCTCAGTATGGGCGCAATGGGTACGTTCGGTCCCGCAGGGCAATGCAGGCAGCGCGGTGAATCCATTTCCCGCACAGACCCAGCAGGGGCAGAGCACGGAGGGTGGGCATGTGCCTGCGGTCATGCGGGCAACACGGGGAAGTTCTGCGCGGAGTGTGGCAAGCCCCGTCCTACCCCCGCGGGTGGACGTGTACGCTGCGGCGCGGTGAATCAGGGCAATTTCTGTACGGGAGTGCGGCAAGCCGCGTCCCGCAGGAGCACCGCTCTATCGCTGTGACAAATGCGGCTGGACGCCCGACGACCCAACGCATCCGCCGAAGTTCTGCCCACAGTGCGGTGATGCGTTTGATGAGCAGGATAAGCAGTAGGCCTCTTGCAGGGCACCATACGCCAGCCAAATAGAGGTAACCTCATGTCCGAAACAACCGTCAGTTATCAATGTCCGAACTGCGGCGCGCCCCTCAGTTTTCATCCGGGGGATGCACGCGTTGTCTGCGCGCACTGTCATACGGAGCTGGATGCAGCTGCCCTCGAGGAGCGCTACCAGGCACAGGAGGAGGCAGCCGCCAAGACGGCAGAGGAGAAGAGTCCGCGGCAAACGCGCCGGATGCGCAGTGGTCAGAGGAGGAGCGCGCCGCGATGCGGTGCAGACCTGCTCGCCTGCGGTGCAGAACTGGTCTCCGACGCCAATACGATGGCGACCTCCTGTAGCTTACTGCGGCAGTCCGAACCTCCTCCCGCGCTGTTTCGACGGGATGCTGCGCCCTGCGGTCATCATTCCGTTCAAAAAGACGAAAGAGGACGCCGTCGCCGCGCTCAAGAAGTTCTACCAAGGCCGGTGGCTGCTCCCCGATGCATTCAAGGACGCGAACCGCATCAAGGAGATCCAGTCGATGTACGTTCCAGTTCTGGCTCTTTGATGCCGATGTCAGCGCAAGTGCGACGTTCCGTGCGGAGACTGACTATGTGACGGAGACCTCGGATGAGACCATCACGGAGACACGCATCTACGCCTGTCACCGCAGCGGTACGATGTCATTTCACGCCGTCCCAGCAGACGGCAGTCGTCGTATGGACGACAACTATATGGAGAGTATCGAGCCATTTTGACTTCAGCGCGCTCATCCCCTTTTCCCCCGCCTATCTTGCAGGGCATCTCGCGGACAAATATGATGTCGATGCTAAGGCCTCCGCGCCGCGCATTGATCGGCGCGTGCGCACGAGTGCGGTCAGCATCCTCGCGGACACGGTCAAGGCTATCACCGCCGCAGTCTTGATGGCAATGCGCAGATTGCAAAGCGGGACGGCGCGGTGCGCTATGCAATGGTGCCCGTGTGGATTCTCACGACGCGCTACGAGAACCAGCCCTATACATTCATGATGAACGGGCAGACGGGAAAGGTCGTCGGCTCGCCGCCCATCGACCGCCGCAAGGCACTCCGCTATCCGCTCATCCCCGCGCTGATTGCGCTGCCGCTCTACTACGCCATCAAGTACATCATCGGATAGGAGAGTGTCATGACAAAGCAAATACATCGTATCTCGGTTGCACTTCTCCTGCTCCTCATGGCAATATGTACCCTGCAAATATCGGCAAATGCCGCCCCAGCAGCGGGCAGTGCCCCTCTCCTCTCGGATGAGGCAGGTCTGCTCTCCCGCGGCTGAGTGGCATCACTAAACACAACGCTCGAGGAGCTCAGTGCGGCGCACGGGGCACGTATCGCCGTCTATACGCTGAAGGATCTCCACGGCAAAAAGTGCGGCGCTGGCGGCAAACGAGATCAATGACCGCCTCGCACCCACGGCAGAAAACGGTGCGATCGTCCTTCTCATTGCGCCGAAGGATCGCGACTGGCATATCTCCAGCAGCAGCAACATGCGTACGCGCATCACCGACGGCAGGTGCATGGATGCGCTGACCGAGGCGTTCCTCCCCTGCTCTGCGCGAGAACCGCTATGCGGATGCGTTTACCGCCTACGCCAAAACGACGGACATGATGCTCACTCACTATGAGAAGGAAGGCACGCCCTACGACCCACGCACGGCGTTCAATGCGACAGCACTCGGCATCGCGGCTCTTCTCGCTGTCGTCATCTTCTGCCTCGTTCGCTGCTTCCTGATCCGCAAGATGAGTAACATCGCCGCGGCAGCAACAGCGGATGCGTACCTCGATCACAAGAGCTTTCAGCTCACACAGAGCGACGACAACTACATCACCTCGCGCGTCGTGCGCACGGCGAAGGCAAAACCTCCTCCTCGTCATCGTCCTCCCCGGGCGGCGGCAGCCACGGCGGCACGGGCGGGAAGTATTGAGCGTCTTTCTGAATGTGTCTGCATATCTATCGGTGATTCCTTTAGTCACAGGCGCCCCCTCACCATGAGTGCCCGTTTTGTTCTATAGCGTTGCGCACATACAAAGGAGTGATTCATCAAAACATAGTAGTGACCCCGCAAGCCAACAATGACAAGGTATCGCAAGAATAAACACAGAGATTATCATACAAAGACGAAAATAGCAATATAGAGGGCGAATCATGGTATTTTGTAGACAAGCTGTAGACTAAAATAGAGGGACGGCACACGCCATCCCTCATTTCTTATGCTGTTCTATCCACTCCTCCCACGTCGGCGGCTCTGCTTCTCGTCCCTGCGAGGTAATGAGACAGTGCCGTACTGTACGACTTGCCAATCTTGCTGCATTCTGGCGAGCAATAACTGTGCCTCATGCTCCCTATCTTTTCCGCACACTTTACACCCACGAGCCATCCTGCTGTCTTCTTGTTTAACCCAATCCTCCCATGTAGGCAGTGATTTTCGCTTGCCTTGCAGATAATAGCACCGCGCGGATTGATAGGACTGCGCGATGTGGGCGCAACGATCTGAGCAATAGCTTTTTTGAGATCGTTCTAGTTTGCTCCCACACACGGGGCAACTTGTAGGAGGTTTCTTTACATAACGCTCTTTCCGCCGCTCCCTCCGCTTGCCTAAATCCATGTGCTTGTGATACCACCCAGCCCCCTGCCGACGATCGGATGCTTTCCACGCCTCTTTTGCGCAGTATGGACAATATCTCTGCCGCGCAGATGCGTAGACAAATTCACGGCCGCACACCCTGCATTTCCTCACGCCTTCCGAGGGTTATGTTCTTCCCTCTCTTCCTGTTTTCTTTTGCCCTATCTTTATACAGTTTCATTCTTACCTCGCGGCACTTAGGGCAGTACCACGCGCGGGGTCCACCATCAAAAACAACCCCGCACCTACGACAGATGCGGGGCGCTTTTGTCGACACTCCCTTTTTCATTGTCCCAATGTCTCAATGAGGCAAGGCGTTGACCCGCCCCCATCTCTGCCACCTTGCGGCTGAGAGTCTCCTCCTCCTGCGTCCCCGTCGCCGCGTCCAGCACGTCAAGGTGCAAGCCGCGCACCTTGCGGCAATTTATGTAACTGCCACAAACGCACTCGCTGAGGATATATACCTCGTCTGAAAAGTCGGGCACCTCTAACGTAAGCAATATCTGATACCGCTCAACAATTTCGTCGAGACGAGCGGAGAAGCTCCGCCCGCCGCCTTCACCTCCGCATCGAGGCGGTCGATGTTTTCGCCTGTGGAGATTGTCTTTCTTGCCATCTTTATCCACCCTTTTTTATACAGCTAAGAGGGGCTTTCGCCCCTCGACGGTCTCAGGCCGTAACGCCGATAGCTCTCATCGACGTTACGGCGGCGATAGTGACTCCGCACACGGAGTCTATCGCTTGCGGCGATCCACTCCCCCTCCATGTCAATCGTCGTGACGTGGACACCACGCACGACAACGACCTGCGCCGTCATGCCATTGGCGGCGCATACGTCACAGACGTGATGCACCAACGACGCACCATTGGCAGGACGCGAAAAGGTCAATGTCTCCTGCCATAGGAGACGGACAGAGCTACGCAAGACTCCGCCGCGTGTGCTACCATGTTGATAATCCTTGCCATTTTTAGCCTCCTATTCTCTGAGGGCTCTCGCCTCCGCCTTTTATCTTGATTACATCATATCAGTGTATGTATGATTGTCAAGTTTTTACGTAATATTTTTATGTTTTTACGTAACTATTTTTATCCAACAAAAATAAGCCCCGAGGTTTCCCCGAGGCTGTCTATTACCACCCGCGACGTTATACATGACCGTCGCACCTTTGTACCTGCCACCATCGAAATGCGCAAGAGCCCTCAAATCGCCCCTTGCTCGTACCCGATTGTCGCTAGTGCCTTGCCGTCAATCATCGTTGCGCCCGCCTTGATGCGGTGATCTTTTCGGAGGTTGATCTTATACACGTCAACCTTCTGCTGATCGGCGGGCAGGTCCTTTCCGTCCTTGTCCTCCATAATCGGCGTGACGACGGTTCGGTCACTCTTCTCCCGCGCCGCCATAGGTAGTGCCACATCGTCTGTGCGTATCTGCCGCTCTACCACCGTTGCCGCCCGCTCCACCGTCGGGCGGTGACGTAGTATGCTGTGCTAGGCGCACGCTGTCCCGCCTGTATCGCCGTGATGCGCTTTTTCGAGCGCGTTGGCGTTCGCGGTGGATATATCCAGACGGTCTTTCAGCTTCCGCACGTCCTGCGTCTCCTCCTGCGTCAGGACGACGGGTTTTTCCTCCGCAGCCTCATGTCCTGCGTAACGCCCGACGGCGTAGGCAATGCCAACGAGCAGGACGGCGAGAATTGCTGTGCAGGTCGTTTTGTGCGTTGTAATGGTATCTTTCACCCGTTCGAGCATATATAACGCCCTCCTCACTGCATGGCGTAGAAGTTCGCCTTGCCGACAATGGTATCCATCTGCGCAAAGAGATTCGCGCCGGGACACGCCGTTGGCATCAGCTCACGATGTCCGACGACGGTATAGCGATCAATCGGCAGGCTATAGTCCGTACACAGATTCGCAAAGCAGCATAGCAAGGCTCTCGATCTGCTCATCCGTCGGCTCTGCCTCCTCAAAGTTTCCGCAGACATGCACGCCTATCGTATGACTGTTATTGCCATACGCGTGTGCTCCTACCGCCCAATCAGCGGCCAAGCCCACCGTGCCGTCCTTGCGGATAACATAGTGATACCCGATGCACGTCCACCCGCGCGCCTTATGCGACGCGTCAATCTCCGCCGCCGAGAGGTCGTCGTCCGTTGGATTCCCGGTATGATGCACGACGATCTGATCGGTCGTGTCACGCGCTCTGAGCTCGTCTGCATCAATGTTCAGGCCTGTATCACCAAGCGTAACCCTCCATCTTATTGTCCCCTTCATTCTTTCAGATACCGCCCTGCGGCGAGCGAGGTCGGCGATTTCTCCCGCTTCCTCCACCCCCGAAGAGCGCATGTTTTTCTAGTATGGAGATAAACTCCGTTACCGCGAGATAACCAATCACAAGCGTTGCTGCGAATGCAGGTGCATGTGCGTGTACCAACATAAAGTCAAGTACCACCGCTGAGATGACAATCCCGATATAGGTCAGGATTTTACGCACGAACCCCTTTTAACATATCCTTGCTTGTGATATAGCCATCACGTATCGCGCCGCGGATTCCATACGCAGCCGCAAAAATCGTCGGCGTTGCAATCCCCTGTTCAATCAAACGCTTGCGCGAGAGGAACAGCCACTTCGTGAAGAGGTCAGCAAACACGAGGATACAGAACGCACCGAAAATCTGTGCGTGCTCCTCGTACGCAATAGACAGAGCGCAGGTAACAGACAGTTTGACACCCCATGCATCTTGCAATTTTTGAAGTACGTGTAACATAAAAACCTCCACTTCATATTATCCTTTCCTGCATGGAAAGGGCGCACGTTCATATGCGCACGCCTCCCCTTTTCTATCTTTCCCATATCTGCCCGATCTCTCCTTGTCCCATAAAAAACAGCCGCCTCCCACAGCGGCTGTCATACTCACTCCTCATCATCAGTTGCACTAAGCAGCGTCTCTCGCTTCACCTCCTTCTTGTGCTGCGACGATCTGTTTTTCCCATTGGTATTCGGGCGACCGTTCTTTGCGCGTTCTTTCGCCGTTCGCTCCTGCTGAATCTTTGCCTCCTTTACCTGTCTATCTTTGATGCCGAGCGCGTTCAGTGTGCGGCGGTTCGCATCGGACGGGTCGTCAATATAGGACTGTATCGCATCCTGTTTCGTGTGCTTGTCCTTCGTGCGCATCTCATAATCATAGTTCATGACAAATGCGTTTGTACTCTCCTCCACGCTGCGGAATCCGAGCGCATGTGCAATCTTGTCATAGGCACTATCATAGCGTGTGTCACGCGGTGATGCGTGCAGTGGGACACCCAACAGCCGCTGAACATATTCCCCAGCGCGGGCGACACGGCTTTGAGTGCCTCAATCGGATTGCCTTCATGCGCCTGATGCAGCATATTGATTGCCGTCGCTGCCATCGGGCCTCCCAGCTGTTGAGCAACAACACCAGAGACGCTATCGGGTTTCTGCCCGTAGAACTCGCCAGAGAACGCGTTACTCATACCAATACGCCCTGAGATGTCGAGCCCGAACGTCGGGGCAAGCACGCCGTAAAGCGCCGTCTCTGCGACGGATTTCTTCACGGGGTCTTTCCCTGCCCAGCGCAGAATCTCTGCTTTGATGTCACGGGCACTATCCTCATCGTCCCCCGTCGCAATGCCAAAGAGGAACGAGAAGAGCTGATTGAAGAGCTCGCCGAACGGGATGCTCCCGCCAATTCCACAGAAAAGAACATACGGGACAAGCATGCGTACTTTCTGCCCGCGTGTTCCGTTCTTCAGGATGTTATACATGAACTCAAACTGCATGATGGGGTACTTCTGGAACTGGAAGAGCTGCTGCGTGATAACAGAGCCTGCGCGAAGCATCCCCGGTGCATTTGCCGCCGAGTAGTCAAAGTTCGCGTCGTCGTTGATCTGCTGCGCATAGGCGATTGCCTTTGCCGAAAGCTCGTCGCCGGGGGCTTTCTCCATCCCCTTCTTTTCCACCCCCTGATAGTATGCACCGAGCACAGCCGCCTTGCGCATGAGTGTATCGGCCTTTTGGAACAGGAAAAGGGATTTTTCACCGACATTCTTAATACCACTGTAAATGCCTCGCACCTTGCCGCCGCGCTGCTGTGAGTAGCCGCCGTTATCCGCCGCAAGATTGATGTCTTCGAAGCCCAGAGGCCTCAAATGATCTTCTCATCCAGTGCCGACGGATGCAGCGCGCGCATCAGTCCCTTTGCCGCATAGCCGTAGTCGTTCAGTGCCGCGCCTACGTTGATGAACCGCGAGAAGTTGACCGCTGCCGAAGCAAAGTTTAAGAGCCCCAGCTTTGTGATGGCGTTCCATGTCGAGAGCTCCCCGTTGACCGCGCGCGGCGCGGTCGCCGTAGCTATCTGCAATGCGCTTGCCGAGCCACGTTCCCTTGATGAGATCGTTGAGCCACACCTCCACGCCGCGCGGGTTGCTGTCTCACGTCGTTGATGAGGTCTTGCAATACCGCGCTGTCATGTTCTTTTGTGTCGCTGTCAAACGCACCGAAGCACCGTTCATAGAAACCGATTGCGGATGGCTTGAACTCTTCCATAGCGATATAGCGCGCGCTGTTGTTAAAGTAGTGCGCGAGCACCCACATGATGTTTTTTGTCGAAGCCCTCTGCACCCTTGCGCTTCATCATGTTTCCAAAGAAGCGGTGACGGATCGGCTGCAGCCCGCACTTTCACGCAGGAACGTCCGCGCATCCGAAAGCGACATCTGCGTACTCTCTGTGAGAGCTTCTTTGCCATCTGAGCAAACCCATATCGCCGACGACAACAGCATTCCCCTGCATCCATGTCAAACCCTTTCGGGCGAACGACATAGTTGCGGTCTTTGTTCTTCTGCAATGGTACTGCCGATCTTCACGGCTTCATCTCAGCGTGCGCCCGCTGCCGACCGAGGTGTAACGTATCTCCTGACACGGGCTCTTGTACTGCTCGTAAACCATCCACCATGGAAAAGTGGCATGTAGCCCTGTGAGGTTGTTGATCGGCTTTGATGCGCTCCACGCAGCCCGACATGATACATCCCTCGCCCTGTATGTTTTCGCGTTCGCGGAACGGCGCGTGTCACGTTGATGTTCTCATCCTTCTCCATGAGAGAGCTCCTCTGCAACTCATGAGCTTGTTTTTGTCTCGTATGTCTTTCCTCCTCTCCACGTCAATTCATCGTTTCCGTCCTGCGTCTGTGTCTTTACTCAGCACATCCGACGGGCGAATCCAGTGACTCTGCACATAGCTTTCCACGTCCTCAGAGATCGTAGCACCTTTGAGCGCTGTTCCTGACCCTGCATCCGCGTCTCGTTCAGAAGTTCGTACGCCTCTTCAGTTCGCGGCGCACAAGCGTATAGCGCGCACGACATTATCACTTGCACCCGCCGCCCGCAGCTCTGCGCTCGTGTACTTTTGCCCGTCGCGTCCCTGTCCAGAGAATCTCTGTGACCTCTCCATGTCGGCGGAATTTTACGAGTTCCGCGAACCTTTGAGAGCCTTGGCAAAGTCGTTGCGTAGCTTCTCCCGCTTGCATGGCCTTACCGCAAGGTCATAGAGTGCCTTGACGAACGGGTTGCGCTTTGCCACCTCGCCGCACGCCTCTTTGCATAGTCGGCATAGCCGACATCATGCGTGTCAGTAGTAGGTAACAGTGATCTTCCCGTTCTTTTTGCTTTTCCTCGAGATGATATTTTTTCTTTTGAATCCATCGTTCCTCGATGCGGTGCTCAAGTTCTTTTGGCGTGATGGTAACCGTGCGGCTTATACGCCCTGGCAGTTCGACATTATCCACAGGTGTAACGCCCACTAAGTTGCGAATACGGTCTTTGAGTAACTTGAAGTTGCCCTTAGGGCTTTCACCGTTCGTACGCGCAGAGAATTTAAGATAGAAAAACCGTCCTGATTATCAGAACGGTTTTCGTTGTTTAGAGAAGGCCTGCGGCTTTCCTCGCCGTTATTGCGTAACCGACTGCTCTCATCCAACTGTCGTGAGTGCAGTCCTCGTCCTCCCAGCCCAGAGGTGGACGCTTTTTGTTTGGGTCGTGCGGCGCGTTCAATATTTCGTGGTGTACTTCCTGGCAACGTCACTGTCCCATGCTTCATAGGAATCTACCCCTCTGTTACTTTTTAGTTTATCATAGTTTTCCTTTGGCTTCAATCCCACTCTTGCGTAAATAATCGGGGGAAATAGTCGCCCCGTGTGGCGGAATCTCGCCTTGGTGCGTTCTAATGGCTTTTTCGACGGGAGGTCAACATAGATAAGGTTGACTCTGTAGCCCGCCCCTTTCAGTCCGCCTATTTTCTCCTGTAAATTTGATATTGTTTTTTCCCTGACGAGCGGGAGAACAATGTTGTCATGATTGGCTAGTGCTCGAGCGAAAATATCTTCCGCAATTTTCGCGCTCTCCTCATGCACCGCTCCAGCAAGAAGCCCGTTGCTAAACTCAGGAAGCATCTTCTTTGCTTCGTCACTGTCGATAAGGAGTGCGCCCTCACGTTCAACGAGCGGGTCAGAGAACGTGTTTTACCAGAGGCGGGGACGCTCGGAGTACAAGCTTATACCCTTCCCTCCTTCTTTCGCCGCACCGTCACCGTAGAGCTTGTCTGCAATCTCACGGCGGAGCTTCTGCCGCGCAGGCGTATTGATCTGATCGGTCGTCCTGAACGTGTCAATGTACTCTTAGAGAGGCGCTCTGCACGTGCGATGTTCTCGTCCATGGACTGAGAGTCGTCATACGTAAAGGTGCTCTGCAATCCATTTCATTGATTTGTCGGTCTGCGAATATTTCACAGCCGGCAGAGGCTTCCCATCCCGCAGCGTGATTCGTGCTCCGTCGTTTGCAACACGGAATATCTGTTTCCCGTCTGCGTCGCGGATAGAGCCGACGAGGTTGCCGAATGCCCGCACCATTGCCCGCCGCTGGTCGTTTGTGAGTCCTCCTTTCGGTGAAGAAATGGTCGTGAAAGCGTCGCATGACATCATGCACCCACGCAACGAGACGTTCGACAATCCCCGTGTCGCGCTTTCCCACATCACGCAGGAGAGGAACGCGGCGGCGCACATCGGGCAGAGCGTCTGCGATCATCTCTTCGGATCACATCTGCATCACTCATGTGTTCCGCGCCGATCTCCTTGCGGTACGCGTCCAGCTGTTCTTTCGTGAAGCCTTCCGCACCGCTGATCTCGTGAACGATGTCGTTGTAGAGGTCGGGGTTGTTTGCCTTCATCCAGTGCATGGCTTCATGCCAGAACGTCCACTGAGGCGTGATCTCGCTGTCAACGTTGAGGAAGGTCACGCCGTCAGAGTGGAATCCATGAAGAGACGGGTCGCCCTTGAAGAATACAACAGGCACACCCATCTCACGTCCCCAGTCACGCAGGGCACGCTTACGCGGGCTAAGACGGTTCGGCGAGACAAGCGTGATGACATCCAGCATCTTCTTGAGCTCCTCTTGCCGACGTGCGGAGAACTTCTCAAGAATCTTGATTGCCTTGTCGTCGAATACAACGAATGTACGGCCGTTTTGCTCGTCGTTATAGACCGCCCCTTTGACGCCGTGCTTGTTGAGGAGTTCCGATGCTTCCTTTGCCCTTCTACGAGGTCACTGATTGTTCCATAGATATTTGTGCCGTCCGCCCTCGGATAGCGCATCCATAATCTCAGCAACGACTTTCGCTTTTGCCCATACGGCGCACATCGTTCCAGTTCTCGTTGTTCAAGCGTCAGCCCGCGAACGAGTTTTTCCAACGCCTGCGCACCTTTGGCGGCTGCTCATCGAACGATTTGCCGGCATCGAGCAAGACATCCGCGTCCGGAATTTCAGCGTGATAGAGTTTATCCTCGTAGCCTTCCGCCGTCTTGCGCTTCTCGGCGTAATACAAACCGTAGCCGTACGCCGCTCCCCCGGTACCCGTCCCAACATAGTCAAGGCTTGGCACATCGTAGTCTGCCGCAGAGCCTGTCCACGCCTTTAGAGAACTTGCGCTCCTGCACTGAGCAGAGCCTTTGCGACTTGCAGGAACTCTTTTTCCTGCGCCGCATCGGTGAACGTGACCTTCCTGTTCTCGCTCTTTGCACCGTATTCGAGTGCTGCTTTTTCGAGTGCGGGTTCAGTCTGGAAGAACAGTCCAAGCGTCGGTTTTTGCTTGTTTTTCTGCCTCCCTCCTGTGCCATATCGGCGGGGTCGTTTTGGACGTTGCGCTTGGGGCTTTGCACATCTGGCATTGGTTCAGACGGCGTATCTTTCGCCTCCTGTGCATTGTCCCCAAAACAGGCCTTCCTGCCCACCTGTCCTCGGCGTGTGTCTTTGCCTCCTCAAGCACATCCATGAGGGACGGAGCTGTGTCTCAAAGAGATCGCTATCCGTCGGGTTCTCCATCCCGTCAAGCGACTCTGCGATATGCGTGAAGTAGTTCCCGATTCGCTTTCCGCTGCGCTTGTTCTCGTCCAAGAAGGAGAATCTCACGCATCTCCGCGCTGTCCTCGTGCTCTGAGAACAGTGCCCTGTGCGCCGAGATAGTCCTGACGCTCTCGCCGCTCCTGCGCAGCGTGTCGAGCTGTTTTACCGCATCGGCGATTGCGTCACGCAGTTCCCCATGTACGGTACGTCCTTCTTGACGGATAGACGCGCCATCATCGGGGCGGCAGCCATAAGACCGTTCGACACGTTGCGTGTGTCGTCATCGGTGCTCTCTGCCATCTTTGCGACGATCTCATCGTCCCCATAGGCGGCAGCAAAGAGCGCACGCTTTACGCGCTGGATTCCGTCGGCGTTCACATGCCCGTCCTTATCCAGATAGGCGTTCAGCTCGCCTTGTCCGACAACTTTATGCAGGATGCCCGCCACAAAGTCACGGTTCGCAGCAGTCGTCAAGTCTCCTTTCTCATTCGGGACATACGTGTCCATGACCGTATGCGTGAGCTTGTCTGCGTCTGCCTGTGCATTCTCGCTCGCACCCATGCGTGACCCGCCCGTCGTCGAGCCGATGATGTCATTCATGGCATCCGCCGAAATGTCCCCTGTACTTACGTACAAGAACGGGGTTATCCACACGTTCCACAGCTTCACGAGAAAGCCCGAATGCTCTGCGTTCTCCATGAGATAGTTGCGGTACGCCGCCGCGTGCTCTTTGTTGCGTGCCTGTGCACGTGCAATCGCAATCGTGCGGCCGTTACCGTTGAGGACAACGCCGTCGCTGCGGATGAGAGGTGCACCCTGATTGAGATTGCGCCCCTCACCCAGCTCCTCAGGGCGCAGCGTGTTCGACATACGTTCCACTTGCTGGCGCATGACGACGCGTTCGCGGTCACGCGGTTGGAGAGCAGCCGGATAGCCGGGGTTGATTTCAAGCGCACTTGCATCATGCGACGCGATGAGATCCTCCGCAGACACAACGCGGTACTGTACGGGGATGCTCTTTCCGCTGTCTGTGTATACCTCCGTCTCTTTTCCTCGTGGATAGGCAGAGGGTCGGAGGAGTCCCGATGGAGATCATCCGTGCCATGACGGCTTCCACCTCAGGCGTTGCCTGCCGCCCGTCCCCTGTGAACGCCTGATAGACGCGCTGAGGAACGCACGGAACTTCGCGAATACCGCGCGCAGCCCTTTGTCGGTGCGTCACCCGTCTTTCGAGGTACATCTCAAAACCACGGGCGAATCGCTCGTGCTCCCCACTGTCTCTTAAGGTTGTCTGCACGTCGGTCATTCCCTCGCCGAAAGTGCCGCACGGATTTTCTTGTCAAGCTCGGCAAAGGAACGGGCAAACGGTGTGCCTTTGTACTCTGCCGCCTGTCCTTCACGCCACTCTGCCCACTTCTTCACCGTGGCAAGGTCTTTCTCTGCCGTCGGTGACATAGGTGCGAGATGTTCAAGGTCAAGGAGGAAGAGATGCCCCATCTCGTGGAGGAACGTTGATTCATCCAGCCGCCTCAAAGAGAGAGATGATGCGCTGCCCGTTCGGGATGTCCTGCGTCGTCCCCTTGATGACCCTCGTTCATCTGCTGGTTGAATTTGTTGATGATGGAGATCGCCTTATCATCGAACACAACGAAACAGCGGCCATCCTGCCGTCCAACATAGGTGATTCTTTAATCCCGACATTGTTCAGGGCAAGAGATGCTTTTTTGGCGTTTTGTCAAAAATATCTATCAGATCATCATAGATTTCTTTGCCAGTCGCATTAGATACACGCTCTTTAGCCACTTGAGCCATCTCGAACAGAATCACCAAATTCATGCGTATCCATAAGGAAATTGTGGGGTACGTTGTTCAAGAAGATTTTGAAAGAGCTCTAACAGTTTTTCCTGAACAAACGGTGGTTGATATTCAAACGGTTTTGTCTTCATCGAGAAGGACATCGTTGTCGGGGATTTCTACCTCGTAGAGACTGCCGGGCTTGCTCGTTTCGATTTTCTGGGTCAATCTTTTGCAACAGCCCGTACGCACGTTGATACTCTAGAAGCTCCTTCTCCGATGAGGTTTTCATCGCTTCCAGTTCTTTCAACATATTGTCATAAGACAATTCTTCGCTGAAACCTCTTCGCTGGGAACTTCTTCGACTGATTCGATAACCCCCCATCTTTTTCAAAAGCTCAGAACGCTCATGTTCGGGTTCTGCTTTGCTAGGGCTGACAGATTCTTCATCCTGCGCAAGAGAGTCACGCGCCTTATCGACATTCTTTTGCATTTCGACAAGTGCTTGTCCGAACTCGTTTTCTTGCTTCCGCCTTATCGTGAATAAAGAGTTCCTCCCCTTGAACACACCGTCAGAGAGCTTCCTGTATATCAGAGGGCAACTCCTTTTTCTCTTACCATCATAAAAGAGCCCCGGGTTTTTTCAGCCGCTCCCTATATCCCTGCGACGCTCCCTATTCTGCGCAAAAATACAGCCCCCAGCCGTGCACCTGTGCGCCCTCACCCGTACCGATAGCTCCAAGGTCGAAGCCGTCGAAGTCATGCGGCGTGCCGTGCCATGCGGACTGATGATAGATATTCACATCACCGTAATCGTACGCACCGTTGTTATCCGTCGCGGATTTGATCTGATTCGGCCTCGAACGCAATAAAACTCCTCATCCGAATTATTGACGCCATCAAATCCAGCCGCAATCAAATCCTCTCGTGCCTTGACCCTGCGCCGTTCTGCCCCCTGACGACGATTCAGAGCCTTGTAGCCCTGCCCCTCATTAGCAGGCTTACGGATGTTAAGGAAGAACGCACGGACATTCGCTCCATACCCCTTTGAATCAAGTTCCCACGGGGAAAAGAACATCCCTTGAATGTCCATGTTTGTGCGCCCTTTGGTTCTGTCAAAAGACATTAAAGTCTGCATCACTCCCGTGGTACACAACTAGCGGCTCGCCGTTCTCATCAACAACCTTGGAACAATCCTTGACAGAATCAAAAATCTGCTAACCTGTAATCAATAAAAGACGTTTTGCTCTCTTCGCCCGGGTCACTAACCCGGATACGTTGAGAGGAAACGTCTTTTTTGTTGTCCTCGTAAATCTCAATATCACTAATCCCAGTCGAATGCAGAATACGTTTTCCATTCCGTTTTTGTTTGTCTTTTCGTTTTTCTTCTCTAAGTGAAAAACGAATATAGTATGTTTTCCCATTCGCCTTGAATTTATTGACATAATGATGATATGCAAGGATATTCGGATGTTCTTTGTGCCCCTCTCTTTGTATTCCGGCTCAACAAAAGCCAAAACCGATGATGAGAAAAGATGTGGAATGTCTGCAATTATCTGTGAAACATCCAAACCTTTATGTTTAATGATTTTTCCCACCATGCTTTTGGGGAAAGTAGCATATGCCCCATAACGCACATTTTCCACTTCACCAAAAGAAGAAAACACTTTCTTCTGCCGTTTTCTTATCTAGGATTTCCCAGACAAAGCGACCTCCACAGGAATCAATGCATGAATCTCGCGCGCTGCAGAAGCTTTCTCCCAATCCCCCAAACCACGCCTTGAATGCGGGCGTACGTACCGCGACCCACTGATCTTCTGTGAGATCTCGTCGGCTCGCCGTTCGGTGCTTTCATCCACTGTGCCGTGCCCTTGTACTGCTTGCGTACGGCGTCCTTCTCTGCGGACGGTACATTTGTCGTGCTCTGCGCATACATCTTCCCGCCAGCATTCGCCGCCTGATGCAGGACGTTCGCGCCTGTCCTTGTCCCCTCTGTCTTGAGGGCAAACATATTGCGGTAGTAGTCCATTGCCGTGAAGGGCTTCCCGAGTGCCGTGCGAATCTTGCGTGCGATAACATCCGCATGACGCGCAAGGAGGACTGCGCCGACCGAAGCTGCACTCGGCGACCTTCTTGTTCGACGAACCTGCGAGCTTGTCGCGCTACAAGGCGGTACACGTCTTTCGCGTCTGCACTCAGCCCTTTTGAGTGCCGTCTGCTCGTCCTCGTGAAGCGGATTCTCCTTGCTTTCTGTTTTCCTCAGGTGATATAGTGAGGTATCAAGATCACCTGATTTATCGGATGCAGGGGTACCCCCGCGAGTATCGGCTCCAACCTTCTTTGCCGACGCGGAGACCGCACCAGCGTTGGACTCGGTGGCAGCACCTAAGCCCGGGCTGCTATAAATCAGGTGGTCTGTTTTTGTTTGTTGTGTAAGAGGTTTATCCCCTCAGCACAACCCCGCCTTTATCGGCGGCTTTTTATTGCCCTGTTTTTGGGCAGACTTCCATTACTGTTTTAGAGCCGTTTTGAGCGCGTTCGCCACGCTGCGCAAGCATTCTATCGTCTGTCTGTGTTTCCGTGCTCTGTGCGCCGCCCTGCGCGGTCTGAGGGGCGTTCCCTGCGCGTTCGTTCTCCCACTTCCTGATCTTCTCGTCGGCATAGAGGATTGCTTTCCTGTAGCCAATCGAAAGGTCGTCACGCAGTCCCTTGGAGATAGGAATGTTGTTCGCCACCATGAAGCGGCCGAGCGCATGAGCGAGGTCACGCCGTCCCGTCGTGCTATCAGGCGAGACGCTCTGGGACAATGGGGCGTACGCCAACCACGGGGATAGGTGCGCTTGCGTTCTGCACGGGCGGTGCGGCGACGACATTTTCCTGTGGCGCGTATGGCGTAACTGTCGGGGCGTTCTCCTGAGGAGCAGGCGTAACGTTCTGCGCGTTTCGGCTTCCGTGCTCCATGAGTGTGTTGTAGAACTGTGCAACGCCGGGCTGTCCTGCGTTCGCCGCGATCTGCGCCGCCGTCGCCCAGTCCCTGCGATCACGCGCCTGTACGTAGGAAGGAATGGAAAGAAGCGGCTGCTCCCACTGTTGGACTTTTCCGAGGATGTCGAGAGTTCCTCGCGGGAGACAGGGAGGTTCTTCACCGCCTCCTCTACGGGGAAGAAAAACGTCTGCTGAGCTGCATTCTCTACGACGGTATCACCGACAATGTTATTTGTCGGTGCGGTCTGCATCGGAATCTGCGGGGTCTGCACCGCGCCCTGCATCGGTGTTTCCGCCTGCATCTGCGGATTCTGCGATGGCCGCGTTCCGTTGTGCTACCGCGTTATTGATACGCGCCTGTGCCGCTTCATAACGCTGTTTCTGCACGGCTTCGCGCCTGCTTTGTCGCTTCAATCTGCTGCTGATTTTCGATTGCCGCCCGCGTCTGCCGCTGTTTCTGTGCCCCTGCGAGCTGATGCACCATGCGCGCGACGCCCTCGGGGTCTTTTGGTCGACGATCCCCGCAATGTCCTTTGCGTCGATGAGTTTCGCCACTGTTGTAGGATTCCGCCCTCTGCGGTCTTATCGACACTGCCGAGCGGCATATCACGGATTGCCTCTGCCGCCGAGAGAATCGCCGCGCTCTGTTCCGGTGTCGGCTGTCCGCCGTGCACAAGATTGTTAAGCGCTTTCTGTGTCGCCGCTATATCCTTTTCGTCAAAGACAAGCCCCGTGAAGTCCATCTGCGGCACAGAGATAGGACGCGCAGAGGAACCACGGAACGACGCGCCCGACTTGATGATCTTCGTCGGGTGCCAGTCTCCCATCTGGTTATAGTCGCTCCCCTGAACAACCTGATTACGGCTAGACGAGTTACCGATATAGCCGCCCCTTGCCGTCATAGAGTACCACATGACGCTGCGGGTTGCTTTCGTCTCCGTAGACAATCACGTCGCCTTCTTCAAGCTGATTCGGGTCAGAGGCGATAACGTTACCCCCGCATCTTCAACAAGTCGATCAACGTTTACAACGCCATTTTTGAGTTCCTGCGCGAGGAACGCCGAGGAGTTTGCGCCGATCTTGTGACCGCCTCAACGCAGCCTTCCGTGCCGTTGTCCATTGTAACACTGATAAAAGGTGCGGCATCATCCGCAAGGCTGCGCACCTCGCACAGGACATCCCCCGACGCGCCGAGGTCATAGCCCCTCAAGATTGCCCATAACCTTCTGCACATAGTTCTGCGTCTCTTCATAGGGCGGGATTCCACCGTGCTTTTTGAACAGCACCCGGGCCCGCATTGTGACGCGGCAATTACTTTTTGCATATCGCCGCCGAATGTATCCATCAGCTGACGCAGGTACTTTGCGCCGCCGCAGATGTTCCCTCTGAGATCGGTCGGGTCAACGCCGAGTCCTTCCGCCGTTTCTGGCATGAGCTGCATGACGCCGATTGCGCCAGCCTCTGAGTCGTGCATCCTGATTGTAGCCAGACTCCGCCTGTGCAACAGCGTGAATGAGATTGACGGGAACATTGAGCTCGCCGCCGCGTCCGCTATGATGCTGTCAATGTCGGCGTTGCCTCGAGGTCTTAATCTTTGGCTGCGCAGACTCTTCCGACTGTTGCTCAGTGGTCGTAACTTCTGTTGTCCCGCCCTCGTTTGAATTGGCAAAATGACTCTGGAGGACATTGCGTACCGCGCCACCGAGAATCGGAACGGCTGAACCGATGAACGCAGAGGTCGACGCACTTCTTTCGCCCGGTGTCTGGTTCCAGAGCGTTCCGACGGGTTGATCGGTCGCCCCTCCACCGCCTGTGTCTGCACATGCTCTTGAAAGCCTTCGTTGGCGGCATCCACCACCCAAGCCCCTGCGTTGACGCCGATGTTGCGTGCTTTTGCTTTTTCCGCCGAGTGCCGCGCGCACACCACGCCCGCCCATGAACGTACCGAAAAGTCCCTGCGATGCAATGTCGTACGGGAGTTCATAGCCAAACGCTTTTTTCATCCGCCCGTAAATCTCGTCGTCGCTATAGCCCTGTTCGCGCAAGTATTGTGCGACCTCGCCTGTATTCGACGCTGCGTCTATAACGCCCTGTCGGTGCCCAGCCTCGTAAAGTCGCCGAGGGCTTCCCGTCCTGCACCGCCGGCTAACGTACGCCCTTCCGCCGACAAGTGCCTTAACGCGTGGAGCAAAAAGGCCAGCTGCCCGATTCAGCCCGACTTTGCCAAGCCCGCTATTCAGCACCTGCGAGACCTTCGCCGCTACGCCAATCTCCGGCATCACAGCACTCATGGCAAAGAACGGAATTTGACTGCCGAACAAATTCCCGAAATCCGCAGCAAAACCATTGCATCCATCCAATACTTTGTTCGTTGCGCGGTCACAGCCCCTGCTCTTCGTACTCCTTTAATAACCCTGAACGTCGTTGATTCTCCGCTGCCATCTCTGTCAAGACCAATGGAGCGATCAACGAGCTCATTTGCCCATTTCACCAACGGCGCGCGGTGCTCTCCATTGATATAGAATGCTTTCCCGCTGTCCCCAGCGCGTTCAGTCCACCACTGGCAAAGCCTTCAAGTCCGCCCGCACATTATCGACAAAGTGCCGACGAGCCCGCGCGGTTCCTCGCCGATGTGTTTTTCCTGCTTCAAACGCTTCGGGAGAGCGTAGAACCAAATTCTTTCGACATTCCGCTGCGCACGTTCTTAAAGCTTACTTGTGCCATGGTCGTTCTCCCTTTATCAATCGCCGTACAAAACGTCTTCGTCGTCGTCGTATGTTACCCCTACGGATCTTCATATTTTTTTCCGTGTATGATGGGTGTTTCTTCGGTGCATCCGGCAACTTGTTCGCTTCACGCGCCTTGTCAAATGGGCTTTCTGTTTTTCCGGTCAGCCATCCATAGACGTTATCCAGCTGGTAGCAGAGCGGATTCCGTTCGGGGTCTTGCAGCCACTGTTCATTGAAATTGCCCCACATTTCACGCGCATAGTTCTTGTCGCCGAAACGTGCGGCATAAAGAACCTGCAAGGCTATTGCCACATTGTCAAAGTCCTCTGCCTCCTGAAAGAGATATGTCGCCATGTTCTTTTCCATCCTCAACGGCAGCAGGGAAGTCCTCAACAGCATCCCCCATATCCTCACGTGAGGGGTCGCCCCGCATGTTGTAGAACTCCAAAACTTTGTTGAGTTTGTTCGTAAACTGCGCGTCGAGCTTCTTCTCGCCGCGCTGCGGCGTTCTTCGCTGCCTCTCCTGCGCTACGTCCCCTGCGCTCGTACCGCCGCCGCTGCGAGTCCATATTGCCCACGAATGTCCGCGCACCAAGCGTCGCTTGTGCACTCAGTAGCGCGTTCCCGCGGCTCGTTTCAGCGTTCACAATATCCTTCGGCGACAGCGACTTCGGAAGGAATTGCCGTGCTCTTTATGCGTCCGTTTTTTTGTCACACCCAATGACACTGACGCCTGCGCCTTGGTCGATGGTCTCAAAGCCCATATTGGGATTCGTCGCATTGATAATCCCGTGAGATCAGACAGTTTTCACTCTTTGGGTCTGCCGCCGCCACAGCGAGGAGCTGTGCCATTTGACTGTTAGGAGAAGCCGCCGCCGCGGGCAAGAGCCTCCCTGCTTCATCATCTGCTGCATCTCCTGTGTGCGCCCGCCGCGACCTGCTGTGCGATCTTGCGCGGAACGCCACGCTCTTTTCAGATAGTCTTCGACCCGCGGGCACTCATGGCTGCCGCACGCTTTTTTTCGCGACCATCTGAGCGATCTCTTCAACCCTGCTGCTCGTAGGTGAGCTCTTTTCGGAATCATGCCCTGCGCTTGAGGAACTTATAAATATCGCCCGACGTTACTGCTCGCTCTTTAGACGTACCGCCGGGCGTAGTAGGTTTGCCGTGCCCGTCATACCGAATCCGCCGTTCGGGTCAAAGCCGATGAGGTTTGCTCCCTCGCTGTGGTGCGTATCCGTTCAACTCGTACGCCCTGTCGGGGAAGCCTCGCCGCCGTCTGCTGAGGAACAGGAGCACCCTGAGGGACAACATCCGCATTCTGCGCGATTGCCTGTGCCTGCGCTGCGTCTGTTTGGCTATATCCACCCTGCGTCAGCCGCGCGGCAGGCGGTATCATCTGAGACACGCCGCCGACCATCTGTGGTTGCATTGTGCCGAATCCCTGTGTAGAAGCCCTTTGCGCGACGGGCACGCTCTGTGCCGCCTGTGGATTCTGCGCGACGCCCCTGCATGATCTCCTTTGCCGTCTTTCCTGCCCATGCGTTTCTATCCCCGATCTGTTTGCCGAGGTTCGGGAACTCCTGATAGAGCCCCGGCGCAATTCCGCGATTGACCGCGCCGTTCAGTTCTTGGAGACTAAGCCCCGCGCCGTAGTCGTCGAGGTTATACCCCATGTTCTTCCTGAGGGCGCGGATTCCATCGGCGGCCGTGTGTGCATTTGCCTGTATCTTACGGAATCCCTGTACCTCCTTGGAGTTCTCTGCATATCCGTTATTCAGAAGGTACTGTGCATCGTTGTCCGCCTGCATCCAGTCACGCTTAGCCTTGAGCAAAGAAAGCTGCGGGCTTTGTCCGATCAGTCCACCGCCGCCGAGCCCCGCATTGAGCATCTGCGCCGCCTGTTCCCGATCTCCATCCGTCACACCGCCCGCTCCGTCGATCTGTTTGCGTGCCTTGTCGACGCCACGGTCATAGTAGTTCTGCGCATGATTCAGGCAAGCGTATTGCCGACCATGTAGCCGAGTTTTTCCCAGTCCATTACTTAACCTCCGTCTCATTCCTGCCACGTTGCCCCCGTCGCCGCCCCTTGGCGATAAAGCCGTCTGCAATATAGTTATTCACGCCGTCCACCTCGATGTCAGCACGGACGCTCGCCGCTGTAGCTGAGCCCATAGACCGCACCAACATCATGGAGCACGTCACCGATGCGCATATCGCCGAGTGTCTTATATGTCCCATCCTCCATTAGGAAGGGCTGTGAGAGCGTCGCCGAGGTATGCGCAAGCTGGCACTGGATGTTATACACATCGGCGTAGTGCCGCTGCATGACGCGCAGCACCTTTGCGGGCTGTTCCTTGCCGTCCTTATGCGACATAACCATCTCGCCCACGTCGATGTGCTCGATGCTCTTTTCCGTGCCGTCTGCCATCTTGATCTTTGTGCCGGGCGGGAAACAAAAGAGTCCAAGACCGAGCCCCTGCGCCGCGCCGCCGACCACACCGCCGAGAAGTCCACCAAAGAAGCGCCGCCGCCCGACTGTGTCGTCGTCTGTGTGTTCGTCCCCTTGCCCGCCACACCCTGCAAGTGCATTCTGTCGTCGCACCGTTGAGCCCCATCGACGCATTCCACGCACGGAACGCGGGGTTCTGTGCCGCTTCCTGTGCCGCTGCTGCAAGCGCGACGGGCTGTCCTGCCATGTTGGCAATATTCGCGTAGAGCGCGCTGTTTTGGCTGTTGTTGCCCTGTGCATTCGCAAGCTGCTGTTGCGCAATGTTCGCCTGCTGTCCGAGCGCACCCATGCCCCTGTGTGTACTGCGTGTTGTAGAGGTTGCCGAGATTCCCGGCAAGACTTCCTGTGCGTTCGCGTTCTGCTGCTGCATGAGCCCCGCGATCGTCTGCGCCGCCCGCCCGCATTCGCGTTTTGCTGCTGTGTGAGAGAGGCGATCTGGTTGATGTTTGCGTGGTACTGCCGCGCCACCTCATCTGCCGCGTTGCGCTGAATGTCATTCATTGCTCCTGTTGTCACCGAGGAGTTAAGAACGCCGCGATTGCCAAGTCCTGAGAGTGTTTTGCCTATGGTATTTTTGTATGGCCGAACGGATACTGTTTTTCCATGTTTGCCTGGTATTGCGGCGGTATCTGCCCTTGTGCAAGACGTAAGCGCATCGTTCGCTGCGCCCGCCGACGCGCCGATCACGCCGCTTGCCGCGTTGATTGCGCCGCTTGCCGCATCCGCACCGCTGCGGTAGAGCCCCTCAAGTCCGCCGAGCCGCCCGACGTTCTCGTGCCGTAAGGTTTCCCATCTGCCGTGACGCGTCGCCATGCGCCGTTCGCCGCCGCCGTTGCTCCATTGTTCGCGCCGACAAGGCCTGCCATACCACTCTGCGCCATACCGATTTGACTTTGTGCACCGCGATTGAGAGTTAAAGTCAACCCTGCACCGCGCCAAGGAGTCCTGCAACAGAGAGCGTCCAAGGTCGTTGAGGTAGTACGCGTTCGGCGCGACTTTCTTTGCATAGTCCGCGCTCGCCTGTGCCAGCTGGACTTCGCCCGGCGTCGGCGTGTAGCGAGTTCTGCACCGTCGTCGAGCTGCCGCCCTTTTGTAGCGCACCATGCGCCCGTAGGTGCGGTGAAGATAAGCGTCGCTGTCTTGCCAGTCCGCTTCATCCTCATCACACAGATGCCAATATCTTCTCATGTCCTCACCCCTTTAGATTTCCCATGTCACAAGATAGGCAAGCTCGCCCGTCGCATCGTAGGTATAGCCAGGGCTGTAGAGTGCCCATTTCCCTGTTTTTTGTTGCTCCCATAGTACCGTTTTTGTCCCGTCCGAGAGCTCCTCTACATGGTCGATGCGATAGCCAAAGAGGCGGATGTAGGCGCGAATCTCCTTACGGATGCAGATCGTTCCGCCCTCACGAATCCCCATCTGTGCCGCGACTTTATCGATATGCTCTTTGAAGAACCTCGCGTCGCCCGCAAGCTGCCCGACGATTACCATATCTCCGAGAAAGAGCACCTCGCAGAAGCCTTTTTCAGGGACATAGAAGAGTTCAAATCCATCCGTCGGCTGAAATGGGTCTTGTGGATTTTTACGGTTGTAGAAGTCAATCCACTCGTAGAGTGTCATGAACTATCCCCCCTCTCGCTATACAAAAGCCTCCACCGTGAGTGTTGCTCCGGTGAGCACAGTACTATCCGCTGCCTTCACCCTCGTTTCCGAGCAGCAGTAGTACGTTAGTTTGTCGTTCGATTTGTCGTCGTCGTAGAGATAGTCCTGCTATCCGTAATATTGATGAGCTCCTCCCACTCCATTATGTGATTTGTTCCGCCCGCAACGTCTGTATGCACGGGTCTAGTCGCGTAGGCATTGCTCTGCTTCCACGCACGTCCGCTTGCAAAATCCGACACTCCCATCATCTCAAGCTGTAACCCCCTGTCGGGCAGAACACTGTTACGCGGAACGCTGCAATCCGATGATTCGGCAGTGCCATCACGATCTTTCCCGCCGTATAGCCAGAGAGGCCCCTCTTCATTTGCCTTTATGGTAAATCCGCCGGCCTTCGTTCTGCCCGACGGTGGCTCTATAGGCTGTGTTGTGCCACCGGTATCCCCAGTGGCAGATGCCGTAAGGGAAAGAATCGCCGCCGCCATTTCGGCTGGCGTGTACTGCTTTGTCGTGCCGTTCTTTGCCCGTATTGCATTGGCAATGTTCGTCAAATGTACCGCCGTCACAAGAACCTGCATCAAAAACTCACTCCATCCACGTTTACAGCATTTTGCCCTGCCGCGCCACGCTCAATAATGGTTGGCGCAAGATTGCCCGCATGACCGAAATAGCCGCTCGCGAACGTACGGAAACGGTAACAATCCACATTGTCCACCTTGATTTTCCATGCGCCCGATGGTCCAAGTTTCGTTGGAATATCCGTCCCGCTTTTCCCAGAATGCGAATACATCCCCGTCCCCTTGATGTTTGTCATGACGTTCGATGTTGATCTGATTCGGCAATTCCAGTCGCCCATCAAAGACGCAACGGTAGTTGTTCCCTGCGTACGAGACGACATCCCTGCAAAAACTCGCGTCTGCGGCTTCCACCCTTTGTCGCCGCCTCCTGTGTATGCTGCCAGATCATATCCCCGTCAACGCAACGCCCATTGCCCGGGATAGGAATCTCGCCGCTCGTCGTTCCGTCCTGATTGACAAGCTGATAAACCTGCAAGACCCCCTGTCGTGTCATAGGATAGGCAGTACGCGCCCTTTGCCCACCATGACACACTCTGCCAATCCTTTTCCCCAAGAAGACCAGCTTTGCCGTCCTCCGTGAATGTTTGCAGCCATGGTGTGATGCACGGGGAACATCGTTCAATGTACCACTCTGCTCCACGCGATAAAGCCGATGGTCGGCGTAGAGCACGTCGCCCGCCGTGACCTTCATGCGTGGGGCAAACGTCTTTGTGATGAAGCTTGCCGCCTGAGCCGTATACTGCCAATAGCAAGCATCCAGATTCTTGGGATAGACATCCTCCCCCTCGATGGCCGTCCCTGCCGTATGCGTTGGTCGCCAGCCGTTTGATGTGCCCGCCGTCACGCAGACGTAGCAATAGGGCGGTAGCCACGACGAAAGCTCCGTAAAGCACGAATCACCGACCGCGTAGCTCCTCGCGGCTTCCCAGCGATGCCGCTCGACGATGGCGCAGCCTCGCCGTGCCAAGTGTGAACTCTGTCCCGCTCTCGTCCGTCGGGGCGTTCCCCGCCGTTGGTGTCGGTAGTACGCCCGCTTGTGTCACGAGGAAATAGCGAAAATCGTAAAACGCTGTCTTCCCTTCCGCATCGACGAACTTCTTGTACGTTCGCACATACTGTCCAGGAACGACATTAAGCGCACCTTCTTCCGGTGGTTCGCCGCTGAACCAATCGATGCCTCGCCCCTACATACTTCCACATGAGAGTACCGGCAGCATCGTTACCAAGGTCACGGCAGAAATCGACGAGGACGGACGGCCCTTTCGTGCTTGTACTTGCAATTACGCTTGCCAGCGACCATGAAATAGGTCGATATGTATCAGGATTGTAGCTGTAAAAATGACAGTCACGTATTGTTACGTCAGGAAAGCGGTAGCTGTCCAGCGTCGATACAGCCTCCGGCGAAAAATCAATCTTGCACACGTCAAATTGCTTGCTTTCTGGGTCTTTCAGGTATGCATTGCACCCATCGATCAGCACGCGGCCTTCAAAAATGCGCCCATACGTCAGATTGAATTCCAACATATGCGCATTCGGGTAGGAATCGCCCTCCAGCTTGTTGATGTAGAAATTCGTGTTCGTGATGGAGCAGATGCCGCGCCCTTCGCCGATCTGAATCGCGTGATTGAACAAGTTGCACTCGTCAATCCACAGATTGTAAAAGTAATTGTGGATATCCAGTCGGTTGATGTTCACGCGTTCGATATGCACGTCCTTGACGCAGTTCATGGCCGTTGCGCCCCAATATCCCTGCACGCTGATGTCAGTGCAGATGGAGCTGCAGGCAGTTCGTCGCACGGATCACGTAACCCGACGTTCCATTCTTTCCGCCTTCCTTCTTGCCCGCCGCGTTGAATCCCACGATGTCCGGAGACTTTCCACGTTGTACGCGCCCCAGATGTAGATCATCGTATTCTTGAAGCGCGTATTGTGTAGCTCGGCAGGATTCGGCCGGAAATTGAAGCCCTCGAATATGCGCGTTATGGCACTTGCACCAGAGGACCAGTGCAATACTTATTCGCCGTTGTCTCTAGGAGTACGTCGCAGCCGATGAAGTAGTAGTGCGTCGCAGGGAGCATCGTGTAGCTACAGGAAAAATGCGACGTCACCGTCTGTGTCGTCACCTCGTGCGTTCCGTAGTCGGACACAGTAGAATTTATCTCCAGTCCACCCGGATATGTCCAATCATACGTAATTGGCGAGGTTAGAAGCCCGTCCATCGTGTGAAGCGACAACTCATAGCGAGGCTCGGAATAAAAGATAGCCGCCGTCATCACGTACTGCATAAGGATTTTCCTTGAGAAAAAGCAGTGCGTTTGGCTTCAATTCCGACCTGTTTCCCGCCGTCTTTACAGCGAAATTGTCCTTTTTGAAACTATCCGTCGTCTCCTTGAATGGCTCAAATGTTAGATAATCCTCCTCATTATCGCCCCAGAGATAGAAGCCGTACCACGTCGCATTAACGTCACGGATGAGCAACTCCGAGCCGGAAATGTCGATGTTGCCACAGCAGACAATAGGGTCGCTGTTGTCCCTACGAATGATGCCTTCGTGGTTTTCTACGCGCACGCCGTAATGTCGGCGTCCTGTTAGCGGCTCTATGGTGTACGCTTTCCTTCTGGTATTTGTGGCAGAGTCTTAGCGCGTTCTCGTCATCCGTTAAACCGTCAAGCTTCGCACCGAACATGCGGTAATTCACAACGCTCTCATCTATAAGCGCGTAGAGACGCTTCTTCTTTAGCGTATGTCCGTCGCTTTCGTAGAGAGGAATTGGTTTTCCATGTGCGTCCTTCCTGAGGACGAAATCCCCCGTCAATGGGTCTGTCTGCGGTCTCCGTTCGTCTGATAGACAAGCTCGTATTCGACTTCTTCCGTCGCTCCAATCTCGATTGCCCACGGATAGTCCGACTGCGACCAGAGCCATCGGACTTTGTAGCGCGCCGCCACCGTCCCCTTCTTGTGGTAGCCCAAGAGCCTCAACATGCCGCCGTCGACAAGTCCCGCTGGCTGTTTTCATAGAGTGCCGGCAAGCTGTCAAAAATCGGCGGGCACTTGCAGCCGCCACCCTTGCCGTCACCTGTAGTCTTGTTCAAAAATCTCGTATATGTGGTTGATTTCAGTTTGTACTTCTCACCGAAATCATTTACCGTGTCCTCACCGACGCCCGTATTGAGCGGTGCGATTGGCTCGTATATTTCCATGTCTTACACCCTCCGCCATGTCATAGCCAATATAGTTCAGGATGAACGGAAACCTTTCCCGTGAATACGTAGACGGATATGTGTGTCACGACAAAAGATGTGCCCACGCATAAAGACCGCTTCGTTTGGTGAAATATATTCAGGATTCAGGAAAACATCCGCATGATTGCCGCCAACAAAAGATGAAGACATCAGACAGGCGGGGATGTGTGGCGCAACGACGTTGTTCACACCGCCTTCATGTTTTTTCAGTCGCGCCGGAAAAGGAAGCCGCACCTCGAAGCGCCCGCCGACCTCCATCTCCGAGCGACTGTCCGCGTAGAAGCCGACCAACGGCGTGATGTTCCAGCACAGCCCGTTTCGCAACAACGCTATGAAGTGACGATTTATCCTTAGCAGTACGGAACGCCATCGGCTTGCCTGCGTCCTCAAACGTCTTCGGTGCAAGTTCCGAAACTGCGTCCTTTTTCAACACATAGATGACATTCGGCGCAGATACAACGTCAACGACATCTGAGTTAAAAATACCTCTGAAGAACCATGTAGGCAGTCGTAGACGAGAACATACTTCCCCTGCAATTCCCCACATCTGCCCCAGTTGTGGAACGTAGCGCAGCTTTGCCGTACTTGGTAGCTGAGAAAGCGCGTTCTCCACATGAGGCCCCTGATGTTTCTCGCCGCCATGTCGCCATAATCCTGCGTCGTTACGACCTCGGAAAGGCTCCCCTTGCCGAGAATGAGCGCTGTCTGCCCGACATTGCAAAAAGCCTCCTCCCCACACAATGAATGTTGCGGCCAAGTTCCGTGATCGCCCAGTTCGGATACTCATTGCGTAGGCGAAAGACCATACCGTTGGACTTAATGAAGAGCACATCCGCCGTCAGTGGAAACATCCCCATAAGTCTACCGCCGACCTTGTAGCCGATCTGCGCAAAGAGGCGCGGCGGATTCATCGTTGGAATTCTGTGTCCAGTTCGCTTTATCACCAACACCAGAAAAGCGCACGATGTCCGCGTCATCGTAGACGAGCACACGTCCCGAACGCGTATAGACATCACTCACAGACGGGTGGCGACGATGTGATCGTCTCTACGGATGTCCCGCCATTGGCGTACTGGAGCCTGCCGCCTGAGGCAATGAGAAGCCCATCCTCCCACGTCGCCGTCCTCACGGGCCCCCGCCCCGTCAGCTGCCCGAGCATACGAAAATCACTATTTCCCCTCCGCACCATGATCTTCCCTGACGAGAGGAAGATAAAAGGGCTTTATTCAATCACATCGTATGCCCCATGAGTGATGCTGTCACCCGCGAAAAAGCCCTGTAAACGTCCCTCGTCCCATGTGCCGTGCGCAAGAGTCCATCGTTCGCATCAAGCTCCATATTAACCACATCAAAGAGCTGGTTATCCGCAATCATCTCCGCCGTTGAGGACGTATGAGCCCTCCCGAAAATCAGCAAACAGAACCGGCTGCTGGCCCGCGTGCTTCGTGCCAATCCTCATAACAGCTTCACATCCTGTACGTTCAGCACCGCCGATGCCCCCGCAGACCGCGCATAAAAGCGTTTGTGTTGTCTGGAACTGAGCCCATTCCATCGGGCGTAGCAGAATCCCCGCCCCACACTCAGGCGTCCCTGTGCCTGCCGCTATCTCTACGCCGCCCTCTGCTGAATAAAGTGTTCCTTCCTTTTCAATCAGTGCCTGAAATTCATTGTTCAACTTGTACTGCATGACGTTCCTCCCTCTCACTGCGACTGCTCCGCAGCCGCCGCATCCTGCACCAGTGTCCCCAAAATTGATACATCCTGAGTTATGTCAAACTCATGTTCGTTCAAAAACAAGAAGAACCGCCGTGCCTACTGCCATCTCTTGTGTCTCCTCCTGCGTAGCAGCAGGTGCTCATCGGAGATAGCTACGGGTGGTGGGATACAGAAACAGCGCAGCGAAAGTGATGTTGTACCATCCAAGAGATACACGTGTCCCGTCTCTATACGAACGGGGAACAGCCCTGCCGTCCGCACAAATCCTTCGGGTAGGGCATCACCGTCCGCCACCTGTACCGTATGCACAAAATCTGTCCCGTTCGCCGCAATAGCGCGTGCCGCCACATCCGCAATGCCCATATTGAGGAAGCGCAGCAGCTCTGCATCCGAAAATTCCATTGCTACATCATGCACAGAAGAGCGCATCCGTGTAATTGCTTCTTGCACCGTCATAACATCACCTCATACGAAAAACGGCATCTTCAGGCGCATATTGTTGTACTTGCGCCGTGGAACAATCGCATCGGTCTCTGTCGTCACCGCCTGTGTCATTGTGTCAACGTCCGTGTTGTTGAGGACAAGACGCGTGAGCTTTTACGATCGCATCAAGGAACATATCAGGAAGCATGACCCTGTCCGCCCTCGTATACGGGAGGAGCTTGCCGTAGTAGTGAAGCGTAATTTCCTGCGTCGCATAGATACGCCCTGCAAAGAGGCGGAACGTATCCGTGTCGACATGATCGTCCGATACCGCATGCAGGCGGTAGTGATCGGCCGTTCGGTAGACGCCCTTAACAGACATGAAATCATCAGGCAGGAACACCGCGCCGCCGACGAACTCATCCCGGCCATAGGTTTTCTCACGCTCCAGCAGATCACTCTGCATGTTGGCAAGGCGCGCCGTGATATAGCGCAGGACTTCGTTGATGGCGTGGTAGATTTCATAGTCTGAAAAGCGTACCTCGTTGACGTCCTTTTCCTTCCAACGTACCGTATCCTTGACCTGTGTCGCATCAATCACTCGTTACACCTCCCTGCCATACTCGCCGCGTGTGATCGCGGTGCACTGGCAAAAAGGCAGGGTGCATGGAGAAGAACTTTTTCACTAGGCGGATAAACTCTGCCTTGTCTCCTGCGCTCTGTGCCTTGCGTGCCTCAATTAGCCACGGGTCAAACATCCACATTTCAGGAGGAATATACCCAAGGGGAATAATGTTCTTCCCCGCCCGCCCTCATCCGACACTCTCTTTGCCGTTTCGATTGCTTCCGTGCAGTCAATACGGTTGGTGAGTATCGTTTTTCCCATCCTCCTCATGAAGTTTCTGTTCCAAAAATCATAAAATCTCCTCCTCTACAGGGCTACGCCATCAATACAGAGCTACGCCATCAATCATTGCTCGCTCCTTGAGGATCCGCATATAGCCGCGCATATAAACGAGCTGTTCAAACAGGAGGTCATACGAACAGGACGGCTTGAAGTCCAAGGTACCAGTGGCGTACTTTTCGAGCATAGCAGCCAGTTTCTCCACACGGACTTTCAGCTGATAATACTCGGCTTTGTAACGCTCCTGATAATCGGAACTTTCCATCAATGCGGCAGTATCTTTTCAACTCCATTTTGATTCCCCAATACAAAAGGGCTCACCTCTCATAGGCAAGCCCTCAATCCTATCTTCTTAGGCGCGTTTGATGTCGTAGATCGAGCCCGATGCCTTCGGCTGTGTGCCCTGAAGACCGAGCCACGACTCAATCACAAACTCCTCGTACGAGCCCTTCTTTCCGAGCCCCGTCACCTCATGCGTCGGGTCGAACCACCGAACATCCCAGTAGTTCATGTCCATGAAGTCAATGACCGTATCCGCATACATACGGTGCACCTGTGCACGGATGACGCCGAAATCGGATTCATACACATCCGTGATGTTCGTCGCCGTCTTCTCCTTCGAGCCGCGCTGCTTCGTCGCGCCGCCCGTGACGATCTGCGAGAAGCGACGCTTGCTGCGCCCGGACATGACCGCAAGCGTCGGATTACCGCCGCGCTTAAAGCACATCTCCATACAATCGTTGATGTGGTCTTCCGTAAAGAGCGCGTTGCCCGCACTGAATACGTTGTTTTTCACCATCTGAACGCCCTGCCCCGCCGTCGAAAGCGTGATCTGGTTGGCGTTCTTGATCGCATCGTCCATGCTGTTGAAGAGCGTGAATTTCTTCGGGTCGGTGTCCTTGCGGATATAGTACGGGAGATTCGCCGAGAGCTCCGCAGGGAGCTTGTTGCCCGCGCCCGGCTTTGCCTTGAAGTAGACGAAATCGCCCGTATCGAGCTTGTGATCTGTGGTCGCCGCACAGATATTGCCCGTAAAGGTGACGTCCTCAACCTCCTCTTCGAGGAAATAACGCACACCGCCCGTGAGCGCGGGATTGCCAGGGAGACTCATCACGCGGTGCACGGTTTGAAAACAAGCGCGTACTCAATATCACGTGCGTGCTGCTTGAAGGCGTTCGTCTTCTGCCGTGCAAACTCATCTTCGGGCGTGTACTCCTTTGCGTGCTTCTTCTGCGCATCGGATACCTTGCCTGTGCTGATGAAGTGCTGGCAGCGATTGTCCCAGCGTGCGAGCGAACCAACCTTGTCCGTCTCGTAGTTCGTCAGCTCCATGTGAGCGTTCTCCTGCGGCGGCTTGAGCCCTTCCGTGAGCCAGTTGAATTTCAGACTCTTTGCATCCGTCGCCCGCCCAAAAATTCGAGAGAAAGAACGTCTCCTCGGGGTCAATGTTTGTGATGATGTTGCTGAAATCATCCTTCGTGCCGACAGCCTCGTACGTTACGGACTGCGACGCGGATTTTGCTACCAATGCCATAATGTATCACCTCTCGTAAAAAAATAGAATCTATCCTTGGCTGGGAAAGAGATGCTCCCGCAAAAATGCGTTGCGTGCCCGCACATCCATCGAGCGCATAGCACTCCAGTCCGTCTGCTGCGGCGCAGACGGCGCGACACGCCCTGCTCCTTCCACCGATGGAGGAGCGGCTTTCGGCGCAGGCTGCGGGGTCGGTGTGAGCCCCGTCTTTTTGGCGTAGAACGCCGCCCGCGTCTTCTCGTGGTATCCTTCGAGCACAGGGACATCCGCGCGCGTACACGTGCCGTTTCGGAATCGCCGTACCGCATCTTCCACCCGCACCGCCTCATGATAAGGGAGCTCCTGATAGTAGCTCTCCATCATCACGTCGATCTGATTAAAGTTCGGCTCCTTCGCCTGTGCCTGCTGCATCTTCGGCAGGAACTCTGCGGCGAACGCCTGCGCTTCGGCCTGCTGCTGTGCGAGATTCGACTGATACGCATCAATCTCACGGGCGATTGCGTTCACGTTCATCTGGACAGCGATGCGGTACTCCTCCGCCTTCTTCGTCTCGGTCGGGTCATCGGAATAAGACATCCCCGAAAGCTCCTCGGGCGTGATACCAAGCTCCTGTTGTGCTTTCTGCTCGGCCGCCTCCTGAATACGCCGATAAATCTCCGCGTCCTGTACGGTCTCCTGCGCCTGTTGAACAGGAGGCGCGCTCTGCCGCATCTGCTGCTGTGCCGTGAGCGCGGCGATCTGCTGCTGCTGGCGGATAGCAATGTAGGGTGCACGCAGCTCCTCAGGGATGCGCGTCTCATCCGTTCGTCCCGTCGTCATGGAGGCAAGCTCCTCCGCCGTATACGGTGCAGGCTGCGGCGGTGTAGCAGGCTGTTCTGTGCTCTCCTCCGCATGCTCCTCTGCGGGCGGCGCTGTCTGCTGCTCCGCCCCGATATTGACGACCGTTCGCGCTCCCGTCGTGGGGTCAATACGGATGGCTACCCCCTCCGTTGCAGTCTCTACGGCGGGCGGCGTTCCCGCACCCGTGGCAGGACTTTCCTGCGCGCCCTGTTGTGCTTCATAAGCGGGCGTATCGGCTGGCGCATCCTGCGCCGCTTCTCCCTCTGCAAATCTCTGTAAGTCAAAAACCCAGTCATTCATCCGACATCCTCCAATCAGTTGTCCTTATCCTCGTACAGCTTCTTCATGGCTTCCCTGCCCCTTCGCTCTGCGCTCCGCAGCGACTCATAGAAACGTAGTGCCGCCTTGTAGTCCGCCTGAACAGTCAAAAGCTCCGCCGGCAGAGCACGGCAGAGCGCATCAAGTGTCTTTGCTTTCACCTCGTCGAGCCATTTCCCAGAGAACCGCTCCGTAAGGAGGAACGTCGCATCACGCCCCTCGGCGGTGCGCTCCTGGAGCTTCATCTTGTCGCCTGATTCCATGCGTTCATCCTCCCTTCCCGCCACATCTGGACGGCCTTGTTGTGCTGCTCTGCAAGTCGCTCATCCCGTGCAATCTTCTCCTGCATGGAAGCGGGAGAAGCGCTAAAGCCCCAGCTGTTGGAGCGCTGAAATCTGTGCATCAATCGGCAGGTCTTTGAACTGTGCCGAGAGGCGTGCAAGCGTCTTCGCTTTCACGTCGTCCTGCTTTAGCTGGAGTTCTGCCTGCATCATGGCATCCTGTTTCTCCTGCGCCGCCTGCTGCATCTGCATCTGCTGAGCCTGCTGCATCTGGTACTCCTGCCCGTTCGGGTCGAGGAGATACTTCTCCGTCGAGCGGATACCCATCGTTTTCAAGGAGCTCCTTCGTGACGTTGTACCACGATTCGGCATTGACAATCCCGATTGCTTCGAGCTTCGGATAAATCTGATGGATGAGCACCATCAGATACTGCATCTGCATCTCTTTCGTCGACGCGCCACGTCCGACATTGACGATAAGGTCATAGTCGATATTGATCTCCTCGCGCTGAATGGAGACATTCTCATCCGCAAGGCGTACAATCTGCCCGTCATCGACGAACTTTTTGACAGAGCAGGATGAGGAACTTGACAATCGGAATCCACGCCGTTTCCGCAGCAAGACGCGCAATCAGCTTGATCTTCTTATCGCTCGCCCCCATGATCGCTGTGATGCCCGCCGCCGTGCGGTTGAGGCTGGAAGAGTCAAGTCCTTGGTTGTAGCGCGTGCTGCCCGACTGGCTTTCACCTCATTCTGTGCGTATTGCACAAGCGTCATAGCAGAGCCATCCATCTGTATCGGCGGCGGCTGGAACATCACGCTCTGCGGCGGGATACCGCCTTTGACGGGGACAATCTCTGCCCCCTCGTAGAGCGCGTCCATGTCGACGTTGCTCTCATCCACAAACTTCTGCGGGACATTGTTCTTCGCGACGGCAATCACCATCTGGCGGATGAGAGCGGTCTTGAGGTCTTGCAGCTGCTCAAGTGTATCCGTGAGAGAATCCTCGCCGAATATGGCATAGGCGTCGTGTTCCGGGGAGAATACAAAGAACGGCGGCATCTCAAACACGTTGTCCTGAATCTTTAGCGGGACATCTCCGACCGCATGAACGATCACATTCTCGTAGATACCGTCGCCGTTAAAGTCGACCTTGAGATATGCCTCATAGAGCTCAAACTCTTTCGACGCATCATCACCATCAAAAGAGCTGACCGTGCATCTCCTCAATGTGACTGTTGTGCTTCTTGTCTCAGGAGCAGCGTCGTTGTCGTATTCCCACCTGCCTTTTCATGGCCGCATCGACGTTTTTGTATACGCCCTGCTCCTCCATGCGCTTTAGATAGTCGCCGCGCACTACCTTTCGCTGTGCCACGAATTTTTGCCGCATGCAGGGTCACGTGTCTCCGGCGTAAAGCGCAGCTCCGACGGGCTCATGTTTTCGATGATCGGCTGATTGACCTTGACATTGACGAGATCAAACGTCACACGCAGAAGATCACCGAGCGGCGTTACGGGAACGGCCTCCTTAATCTCCACTTGCCCCGCCGCTTCGCCCGCAAGAATCATCTGCATCATCTGCGCATCGGCGAGCACCTCCATCGGTTGTCGCTCTTCTTCGCGCCTCCAATAGACCTTGGCGCACCCCATGTTGATTGTCAGCCCGTCACGCAGAAAGTTATACATGAATGTGAAGAAACTGTTCTTGCGCGTCACGAAATAGCTCAGAAGCTGCTGTATCTTTTCGGGCGTTATCATCGTCACCGACATTAACCCCCGTAATATCCACGGGGTCATCCGCACCAGTGAACACCTCCATAAGGGACGGCATCATCCAATCCACCGTCGTCTTTACATCCCGCGACACCCAATCGCTAAGCTCCGAAAGACGCGGGAACTTGCCGCGATAATGCTTTTTGTCCGCGCGGTACACATCATAGCGAAGCAAAAGCGCGGGCTCTACCGTCGATGTGTACAGTGATCTGCCATCTCACGCCCCGCCGCGAACGCCGTCATGATCTTCTTGACCGCGTCGGCATCGAGCGTTTCAAGGCTGATCTCCTCCGACATAGCGTTCTGTGCCGCGCTATAGGCGGCTGCGTTATCCTGCATCATATCACCTCATTTCACATCGACCCTGCGCGGCGAATCTTTCCTTGCCGCCGTGCCTCGTAGTACTTCCCGCTTCCCGGCACATGTACCGGGCGGGCAAACGTCAGCGCAAGCGCGTCTGCAAGGTCAGGGCTCTTCCCCGTGCGCTCCTTTACCCTGTCTTTTGGTTCAAGAATGATGCGCCCCGACGTATTAAAGCGGTATTCCACCGTCGAAAGCTCTGTCTTTAGCTCCGCGTCCTGCGGAATCGACCCGCCAGCAGTCAGCCAGTCGCGGCACTTAAAATACATCTCCGCGCGGATATTCGCATAGCGTTCGGTATCTAGTGCTGCCCCACCGAAATTCACTTCGCTCACCGCATATCCGAGCTGCCGCAGTCGGTCAATGACACCCGCACCCATAGCCCCTGCGTCAATAAAGACGCCCTGCGGCCCCTCCTTTTGCAGGAGGACGAGCACACGATCTGCTGCGTCCATCGTCGAAAGTCCCGTAAACGTCTGTACCTCCTTGACGAGAAGCCCTTGACGTACGCAGAGCACGGTGCGGTCGTCGCCGAATCGTGCCACATCCACACCGAGGATAACGGGCTGCCCCTCTACATCCCTTTCTGTCAGCTCTCTTTCCGCCGCTGCACTCACAAGGTCAATCGGGATAACAACGTCAGAGGCAGAGGCCGTAAAGTCACAGAGAAGCTCTTGACGAATCTCCATATCGGTCATTTGTGCTTTCATGTCGGCGAGCTCGTCTGTTGGGATAACATCCGTCTCATCCGCACGGTAGAGGCACGCGTACCAATCCGCCGACTTTTCTGCATGACGGTACATCTCATAAAATTGATTCTGCCCCTTCGGCGTGCCGATAAATACCGCCCATCCCTGCCGATCAGCAAGCGCAGGACGGATAACACCGCCCCAGAGCTCAGGCTTGATATCCGCATACTCGTCGAGGATAACCCCGTCAAGATAGATACCGCGCAGCGCATCGGGGTGATCTGCACCGATGATATAGAGACGCGCCCCAGGAGAGCCGTTATGACGCGTGGGAAGCTCTACATAGAGCTCCGACTCATTCACCGTGCGCCCGGGGATAGGATTCGTATAGTATTTCAGATACTCCCACGCCACACGCTTGGCCTGATTGCGGTACGGCGCAACGTAGGCATAGACAGGTGCCTTGCGCTCGTTGAGTATCGCCTTTTTTTAGCATCTCATTTACCGTGCCGACCGTCTTGCCGAAACGTCGGTGACAGACAAGCACGGCGAATCTGTACCGCGTCAGCGCAGGATGTATCGTGTCGCGCCATAGCGGGCGTGGCGTGTATGGTATGACAACCGTGCTCATGTTCCGCCCTCCCAGCGAAATGTAATCGGCGCACCGTCAATCCCGCTTATCTGTGTCTTGTTGATGTATACCCCATCCATCTTGTTGAGTAAGTCCATAGCCCGCAGACGATCAGTCTTTCCCGTATCCTCATCACGGGCAAAACGTGTAAGGAGTTCACGCCTTTCTGCTGCGTCCATGATCTTGTGCGAATCCATTTCGCTTTGAAGTTCAACAATTCGCCGTTGAATCCTAACATTTCCCAACAATCTAGCTGCTGCCGTCCCAGCGACTTTGTCCGAACGTGCCTTGTAACCCGCGCGCTTGTAGGCTTCCGTGGCATTGCCACACCGTACAAATTCGATGCAAAATTTTTCTTGTAACCGCTGCACAATACCACCTCCAAAATTTATATAAAAAGGTATTGACATTATATAATTGCAATGCTATAATATAATCAAGATAAAGGTCAGAGGGCAAAAGCCCCCAGAGATAGGAGGAAACCAAAATGGCAAAGTACGATGTCACATATGCCTGCGGGCATACGGAAACTCGTCGAGCTCTTCGGGAAAAACCTCAGAGAGAGAACGGAAAATCGAATGGATGGAAGGGAACTGCCTCTGCCCTTCCTGCTACAAGGAGAAGCAGCAGAAAGAGGCTGCAGCCTTTGACCTCCCTGCCCTCACTGGCACCCCCAAGCAGGTTGCATGGGCAGAGAGCCTGCGGAACAGGGGTCTTCGAGAAGCTGGAATTCGAGAAATTGACAAGGGCAAGAATCCGACTGACGAGTTTCTGGCATGGCTGAAAGATCAGACAGAGTCCAGATTCTGGATTGATAACAAAGGGGCATCAATCGCCTTTCTGGAGAAAAATGGAAAAATAAAAAGGAGGAAACAAAGCTGGAGGGTACGCCCAAACAGATCGCATGGGCGGAAAAGATTCAGGGAAGAACTTACCCGTGATGTGGAAGACAACATGGGAGCTGACTGGTTCGGGCTCAACGCGCTTGACCTTGAGACATCGGCAGCGACCATTATCAGCTACCAGACCGACTATAAGGGTCGTTTCGACGACCTCCTTGCAGCACTAGCAAAGAGAGCAAAGGAGCTGTAAAAGATGGGATGGGTTGAAAACAAAATTGCTCGCACGAAAAGAATACAACAAAGAAAAGTACGAGCAGATTACAATGAGAGTCCCCAAGGGGACAAAGGAGAATCAAGGCCGCCGCAGAGGCGGCTGGGCTATCGTTGACAGCCTATATAATGGCAGCGGTCAACAAAACCATGACGAAAGAATGAAGCAAAAGGGCGGCTTGCATGTCGCTCTTTTTGTGTTCGTCTCCCTGTCTTACTTGACCGTGAAGTTCTCCCGCTTCTTGTATACGTCAACGTACGTATAACCCTTTGTCGCCGTCGTGCGTGATCTCATAATACATACCGTCGTTCACATCCGTACTCACAAGCGCCTTCCAGTTCTGAAGCGTCTTGGAAAACCAAACAATGAACACGTCCGCCACTGTGATCTTCTTGCTTCCTGTCACATCAACGTGCTTGTTGAAGTAGTCCACGACGATCTGTTTTGCTTTTTCCTGCATAGTAAAGCTCCTCTCAACCTGCGATCAGAAAGGACACCGCCGCAGCTGTGTCCCATAAAATTTATATCTCCCGCCGACGACTCTACAAAAATCGCCGAGATTTATATCTCAGCGATACGCTCTTTCGCCACCTCAAAAATACTTCTGTTCTTTCTCAATCCCGATGAATCGTCGTCCCTCCTGCACACAAGCGACACCAGTAGAGCCGCTACCCATGAACGAATCAAGAACTGTATCCCCCGCGTCCGTGTAGGTACTGAATCAGCCACGCAAGAAGCGACACAGGTTTTTTTGTGTTGATGCAACCCGCGTTCTATCGGAAAGCGAATCACGGTAGTCGGATGTCTATCCCCTGCCTCATTGACACGGTCAATCGCATCAATTGCACGGTATAAATCCCGTGTTTTACGCCTTGCACGATCTTTCAATTCTTTTTGTAAGGCTTCCCCTTTATTTTTCTGCGGATGATACGTCGGTGATGTGCGATAGAAAATCTGTATCTTGTCGTGAATCTTTAGCGGCTTATGATTCGCATTGAGAAAATCCGATGCTGCGTTCTTCTGCCAGATCAGCTCATAACGGTAGATCTTGAGATTCGACTGCATCGAGTGTCGAGGAAAACGGCTCGCCTGCGAATATAGCAATACAACCATTCGGCTTGATGATACGTTTGTACTGCTCCCACATCAATTCAAACGGCTGTACCTTGTCCCACTTGCATTGAGTAATCCCATACGGCGGGTCGGTGAGAATCATATCAATGCTCTCGCTCGGAATCCCCTGCATCAGCTCAAAACAATCACCACACAACAGCTCAGTATCACTCATCCATACACCTCCTAGACAGCCCTCCTCCCCACGAGAAAAGCCGCCTCGATTGAGACGGCTCTCGGAGTATAGGAGGTAATGCGCGGTAGTTTGAGGGCTATCTCCAAACTACCCACAATAGCATTTTAGCACCGCAAAAAGGCTTTATGGGAGGTATCTATTTAATTTTTTCTGCTCAAGTTTTTAGATATGCTTCGACAACACGGTCAATGATATATCGCCACATATCCTTAAGCACGGCCTCACCAACGAAAAACTCTGAGTTTAGAAACCTCTCTCGCATAGCCGCACAGTATATCATCTGCGTGCGTACGAGCCATGCCCTGCGACCTCTTCCTGTCTTATCACGTGATGCCTTGCGCCGTGCGTCAAGGAATATCCGCTTGCGCTCGGATAGCCCGCGCTCGACGAACTCAACAGCCCGCAGCCATGTGTAGGCGGGATACGTCTCGTCAAACTTCACGCCGCGCAGAGCCTCTGCCTCCGTCGGATGCCCCGGCAGATTCCCGCCTCCTCCCTGCACAGTCCCGCGTACATACTCTTCCCGCTTCAGGCGGTAGGTCTTCAGCTCCTCCGTATAGTTCAGCAGCATCGTTTCTGCCTGCTTGCGGTCTTGTCGTATCTCATCGGCCATCTGCAAGGCTGCGTCGTTTTCAATCAAGGTATTTCCTCCCCCTCTAATCACTGACCAAACGTTCTTGTGGCACCGTCTCGTCTTGTAAGTTCGTCAAGCAATTTATACACGAAAAACAAATGCTCTTTGTTGTGAATGTACAGTTCCCCACATAAGGAAGTCTTGTCCTAAATTTTTCCATTGCCTATCTATCGCATCAATCATTTCTTCAATTTCCCAGCTCTTGAAAGAAGTAATCTTTTTCCAGAATCTCTTGAGATACTACTGCAAACTTACGTGACTCGACTTTCAGCGCGTATAAAAACGCCAAAAAGTACAATTCACGTTCTTTCTTTGTAAGTTTCTCAATTGCATACCTCCTATCTCAGCAAAATTGCTTTTGTCACTTCTTCGATCTGCCGTATATGGTCTATATCCGTCCCCGTTGCCGCCACAAGCATCTGCACCATCGTTTCATTGCTTGGGAGAAAGATTGCAGAACAGTGGCGATAATACTGTTATAAACAGAATTAAAGTAATAAATCTCACATCATCACTGGCGAATCTGTCGTCTGCAATGGTCTGAAATAAGATAAACCACCCAAAGATTGATATACCTGAAATAATCACCGTCACTATGCGTAGTGAATGAACTATATCAATCACATAAAAACCCACGGGCTCATTCAGGGCACCTCTCTCGGTATTATTTGTTTCACTTTCAACGATTTGGTTACCTTCACATCAAACTCCCGCTTGCATCCATAGCATTTACCACGGACACCAAGATTATCCAGAACACAATCCATCACATCCCCCATATTCTCGTCTAAGAGCTGAATGCAGTCGCATTCATCAATATAAGCCCCCAATTCTACCTTTACATGTAAAATAAGCTCATCCTCACCGCAACATGGACAGTTCATAAATCTATTCCTCCCGTCTCATCATTTCGTCGGCGTCGACAATATGTTACGAACGCACCAAAAGAGCGGTTATACGCCGCTCTTTCTTCTCACTCAACACGGGGCGTCCTGTCTTCAGATCATACAATTCAGCGTCTGTGCCATAAGCGATGGATTTCTCATATCCGTGCTTATCCGCCCACGCTTGAAGGTCTTCGTAAGCATATCGCTAAGCTCATCAAGGGCGGATTGCTCGGACATTCAAGATAGTCCTCGTCGAGGGCGCTTCTTCATCAATTTGGCATCGCATGTCTTCAATGACTTCTTCGCCACTCACGCAAAGTTCAAGCCGCTCCTGCTTCCAGATGTGACGCTTTCTTCCCCGTCTGCATTTTTTCCAGTGCATCCTCTAGCGCCTCATCAACGCTGGAGAAGTAGAACTGCGGATGATCTCCCGCCTCATCAAAACTATATAAATATCGTCCCTTAGGCATTCTATTCACCTCCCTACCACTGGATGTCCTCATCTGTGAGACCGCCTGTTTTACGCTACGTTCCAAGAGCGCATCTTGCAGCCGATCTCGAAAGAGCCGCTGCACATCTCGGTCAATCGGATGGATGTCCTTATTCCACTCCCAGTGCGCCTCAATCTCGCCGATCATATCCTGCAGCTGCCAATCCTCAAAGTCATTCACGCGCTCCAGAATGAGATTAGATACAAGAGACAGCGCATACGTTTGTCGGGGCAGAGCATAGCGAAATGCAAAGAAGTATAACGTCTGTTCATCCGGTGTCATCTTGCCCTCCTCAAAACGGTATATCCTCATCGGATACTGCCGTACTTCCCTGTGCGCCGCGTGCCTTCTCGCCGAACTCAACATCCCGTGCAAGCACCTCGTACGCGTAACGCTTCTCTCCGTCTTTCTCGTACGTGCGCTGCGTGAGTTTGCCCGAGACAGTGACCTTCTGCCCCTTCACGAGATTATTCCCGCACGCCTCGCGAGCTTCTCCCAGCAGATCACGGGGATAAAGTGTGCCTTCTTCTGCTCGCCCCAGCCGTCGTCAACCGCCAGCGTGAAGTTACAGACGGCCTTTTCGTTCTGTGTGTACTTTACGGCGGGGTCTTTCGTCAGCCGCCCCGAGCCTATCCATATATTCATTTGGATTCCTCCTCTATAGGCTTTCCTGTTTGCAGATCATAGAGGGCGTTCTGTGCCTTTTATCGGTATTTCAATCCAGTATTGAGTCCCGGACTCACGCCCCCACTTGACGAACGCATCTGTTAGAGCCTCTTCCAAATCTTCAATTTCCCGATCTGTCAAATCACAAAGAAAATCCTCGGAACTCTTCGCCAGCGCATCATCGGCAGCCTTGCGCAAGTTATCGATCACGCAATCAACCCAAATAGGCGGGTCATACTCCCTTATCTCTGCGATATAGACGGTTTTTAGCATCGGGGTTGTTTGCTCTCGCGACATGTAATGCATCCGACAAAAATAACCTGTATGCCACTTTTCATCTTCCAGATTGTAGATGTAGGCGTATTTCTTAAACATGATCTCCACTCCTTCACCTCGTTTTTCATGTAGATAAGTGTCACATATCCCGCTTTTTGGATGTTGTTCGATGCTTTCAACCGCAAAAACGCGATTGTAGTTACTATTTCTTACGCAAAAAGCCGCTGTTCTTCGATTTCAGAAAACAAGCATCCGCTCTTTGCCGCCTTGTAAAAATCCTTGTCCACCTCGAAACCGTAACACGTCCGTCCAAGTTCTGCGCACGCTCTCAGCGTTGTACCACTTCCCGCCACAGGGTCAATCACCACGTCGCCGGGGTCGGTGAACACCTCAATCAGACGCTTCAAGAGATTCACGGGCTTCTGCGTCGGGGTGCACTTTCGGATAGAGCTTTTATCATCTCTCTTCCACTCCATCCAGTTCAGAACCATGTGTCCGTTGTTGCGGAATTTTGGCAGCTTGTCACGGTAGAGCACAAGCGCGTGCTCCGTCGCACCAACGATGCGCATGTTTGCTTTCAGCACCTGCGCCGAGGTGCTCTTGATAAAAAACAGCGGATATGAGTTATTAAATCCGTGTTTCTTCCCGTACGCCGCGACCATCGGCATCTGCTCGAACGAACAAAAACACAATCATTGCAGGGGCGGCGTTGCGTTCCTTCGGCTCCTTCTTGAGGAGACGGGCACAGAAGTGAAAATACTCGGCGATGTTGAAATTGTTATCCGTCCGAAAGAACTGCGCATTGGCCTTCTTGCTCTCCCCGTTCTTGTTGTCCCCGCCCTCATACCACACGGGGTTAGAGGCGTAGGCGTTGCGCCCGAGATTATATGGGATATCCGCAATCACAAGCTGCGCCTTCGACGGAATCCCGTACCGCTTGTAATTCCGGAAATTATCATGATACAGCTCAATCTTCATTTTCTCCTACCTCGCAAAAACTTCATAGCAACCTCGCAACGCCGTCGTCCCTTAGAAACGACAGGATCAAATATCGATATTTTGCCATTTGAAATATCCGTAACCCATTGATTTTATTGACTTTATAGGACAGGATCAAAAGAGGCGGTTCATGATGGGAAACGATCTAAAATCCGCAAAATATCATCGAACCTCGCAAAACTCAACGGCAACCTTACAATCACACCCGCAGCAGTCCGCGCATCATTGCCCTGTACTTGCCATAGCTCATGCCCGCCGCTTTTTGCGGCCTTTGCTTTCTCGTCAAGCGTAAGCGGGGCAGTCCGCGTCGCCTCTGCCATTCCCCTTGCCTTCTTTGCCTCCACCTTGTTCCATTTTTGCCTCTTTACGCGCTCGCACTCGGGGCAATAATACCGGTTCTTTGCTGCTTGGATTACCTGCCCGCACATAGAGCACAGCTTTTTCCCTTCCGCCTTGCAGGTCGGGCAATACTTTTGGTTTCCGTGCCCCTCAAACTCCTTGCCGCATACGCCACATGACCGCTTCATGCAACCGCCCCCATTCGTGCGAACTTCTCGACGAAATACACCTGCCCTTTGCCAGTGACCTTCGTGGTCTTGTTGATCGACGTGTGCCCGTCTGCGTGCGTGATTGTCGTCTCCTTGATGGTAAACAGCCCCAGCTCCATTGACCGCTGCGTTGGCATGTTGTAATCAGAGCCCCTGCCGACTTACAAGATAGCCGTTCTCGCGCATCCACTGAAAGAGGCGGTTCTGCCCCATGTCTACGCCGTTCTGTTTGATGATCTTCGCCAGCTCGCCGATGAGGATTGTCGTATGACTGCGCTCACAGAGTCGGCAAAGAGTACCTTCGGGCGGTCACGCTCGATCTGCTCCTGCGCATCCGCAAGCAGGGCTTTTGTGTCGCTCAGAATGCGTTCGGAAAACCGCAGGGCACGCGCCATGACCCGCTCGGGCGTATTCCATTCCTCCTCGATGTGGATAAAGTACCGCCGCGCCTCCTTGCCCTTCTCGGTGCGTTGGAGCATAGCCAGCTCCTTTGCCATTGAGAGCGTCATGAGATGGTCGGTCGCGGGGCGTCCGCCAAGCTCGGAGGAGGTTTTGGACAAATTTGTCCAAAAGTCCGAGCCCTCCGTGAAACCGTATTCCGTCATACGGTCAAACCACTTCGCGTAGGGGCGTCTGCACCTCCAAGAACATGTGCAGCTGCCGTCCGCTAATTCTTACTTCCCCGTTCTCGTTGTCGAAAATCGGTGCGATTGCGTTTGTCATTTCTTCTCCTCCTTCGCTTAATTATGCCCCATACCATGACGTGTGGGTTCTCTATGCATGTTCTTCGGATTGTGTTTTTCGCGTGAATGGGAAGTCAGCCCTATAAAACAGTATCCATTGTGCCGTTCTCGCAAGTCTTGACGCATTTCCGTTTCTCTGTTTCAACCGCGCCAAATCTTGCAACACCTCTTTTTGGTTGCTCGCTTAGTTCTTCCGCTGTCATCCGTTGATATCGCTTTATATTCATTTCTTCTCCTCCTGCATCCGTACGAACTCCTCAATGCACTGAGAGGAGCCCCTCCTCCGTCAAGGGAACGTCGTCCTTTGTGTAGAGCTCGTCAAATCCGTTTTCGGGACATATCATGCATCCCGTCCCACCGCCCAGTATCTTATCCACCTGTGCGGAATACCTACGCCCCTTGTGCTCGAATTGACAAGCAAGCGTCCCTGCGACGCCCAGCCGCTCGATCTTGTACTCCACTATTGCGCCTCCAATTCTGTGACAAACTCCTCGATGCAGGAGATCAGCTGCTCTTTCGTGACGGGTATCCACCGCCGACAATAGAGGTCGTTCCATGTACCATCCCGGAAAATCATGCACTCGTTTCCGTGATCGTACGTGTCGCGCAAGTCGGCGTAATACTTTTTCTTTCCGTGAGAGAAGTGACAGCAATAGCCGCCATCGTCATATCTCACCTCGTAGGCCATCACCGCACCTCCCGAAAAATAATATCCGTCTCGCGCATCATGTGGAGGAACATCTTCTTGCGCAGGAGATAATCCCGCGTTCTAACGCCCTTGACCTCGATCACCTCATTGCGCCCATCGGCGTAGGCGACGAAAAAGTCTGCCGTGTGGGTGATCGGGCGTTGCTTTTCCCCGTGTTGTCACGGAATCCCTCAAAGCAGCGTATATTGCGGCTGCAGGCCGATTCTGAGAACCTCCCCGCTTGCTGCGGGAGAGCAGGTCAAGATAGATTTCTGCCTCACGCCTGCTGTCAAACGTGTACCCGCACACCGTTGTCTTGCGTGCGTTGTACTTGTTCTTGTTCTGCGCCCGCACAAGGCGCATCACATTCCCGATTGCCTCCCGTGCCGTCGGTTCGGGCTTCTTGCAGGGATGATACTCGTCCATATCTGCACCTCCTCACATATCAAGCAAGCATACTCTCTTGCAAACTCGTCGCAGGACATTGTTCGCAGCCATTTCCATCTTCATCCCACACTACAAAGCTTCTAGGATATATCCTTTTATCCGGTCGCCATAAGTATCTGCTTCCTCGTTTGCAATCCACCAGCCATCCACGCCGTGAAATATTTTTTTGACGATGCAATCGCCTCAAGAAACCACGGGGATATTTGTGTTTTGTCTTTCCCTTTTGTAACTGCCTCAAAAATCCTCGCCGTCAAAATAAACAGCCTCTAGAGTCCCGAACGTTGACGATATATTGCCATGTTGCTCGCCTCCTCAGAAATACCCGCGCTCACGATTCTTCTCGTTCACCATCCGATACAGGTCGCCGCGTGCTTCCTCGTTGAAACCGAGCGCAGCAATCCACGAGACGCATACATGGATAACGTCCGTGAGATCTATCGCAAGGCACGTTGCAAGGCTCGATTTGTCCTCGTCATCCGCCTCATCGGCAATGAGTTCGATGTGTGCAGCATCCCGCATGACCCCATACGTCTCTTCATTCAGTTTCGCAACCCTTTCTTCCACTAGTCACGCCCGCGAACTTCAGTTACTGGCTGCGGCTTCGTCATGTCAACTGTGCCCGTTTTCAGCTGTTCATTCTCCCGTTTCAGCTCCTCGTTCTCAGCTCCGCAGTTGGTCTATCTTGTTTGCTTGTGTCCATATCTCAGCTACGACCGCCCGAAAGGATTCCTCCACGCGAGAGCACACCTCTTTTAGGCGCTTATTCTCTGCAAAGAACTCGGTGATTTCCTGCTTGTCCTGTTCGCTCAATTCTGACATCTCAGCACGCTCCTCTCATACGATAATCTACCGCTCCTCCACGTACTCATGCTTTTCTGCATCGTAGAAAAACACGGGGATGCCGTTAGTGCCGCGCACATGTGAGTTCGATTACACATCCTGTACTAGCGCGGTAGTTTCCAGCCATCGTGACACCATCGCACCGCATCAAAAGTTCAAGGCAATAGTCCATGATTTTTCCGTAAGACATCCCTGCCAGCGCCTTGAAATTTGCCAGCGGATTGACGTAGATTACACGCGGATGTTTCTCTTGTAGCTCTCTCTGAGTGCCTCTGCCGCCGCTCGGTTTCTTCTCCTCATCCCCCGTGAACGGGTGGGACAGATAGTGTATTATCACGCTGTCGCTCCTCTCATGCGCCAATCGGCGCCCCTAATCTCTACCCGCTCGCACATCCCGTAGATGCGCGACATAATCAGCTGCCCCTGCATGTCGTCAATCACGTTGCCGCCCTGTCCACCGTTGCCATGTGGCGGATGATCTGCATCGAGCTATAATTACTCGTGACGACCGTCGGCAGCTGCTCGTTGTACCTGTGATTCACGATGCAAAGAGCTGCTCGCCCACCCACTCAGTCATCTTCTCCGCGCCGAGATCGTCCAGCACGAGAAACGGCGTCTCCTCGACCGCCTGTACCCGCTCCGACGTTCCGCCGCTCGCGAACGATGCGCGGATGTCCGCCATGAGTCAGGCACAGAAGCAAAGAGTACAGGTTTTCCCGTGCCCGCCCGCTCGTTGGCGATAATCGCCGCGAGCTTTGTCTTGCTCCGTGCCTTTCTCGCCGTGGAGAAACGGCCCCTTGATCTCGTCAACAACCATCATGCGTGCCGCATCGACGGCGTCTTTTGTTTTCCGCTGTGACGATATAATCCGCGAACGTGTCCCCATCGTACGCCCTAGGGACACGAGCAGAGGCAAAGAGCCGTGAGATGCGCAGACGTGCCGAGACGGTTCCGCTCGTGACGGCACCGCCTGAGAGCATAGCAGAACCGCCCGTCATGGACTTCGACGACGGGAATCATGCCCTGAGAGGCTGTTTGCAGACCTCCCCGTGCATCCCTTGCATCTCTCTTGTGCACGCTCAATGTCGCAATCTCCTCCCGATGCCGCCTGATCTCCTCCGCCGGGAGGTCGTAGCTTCCACGGAGGGATGTAGTTGCGGTCAGCTTCGACGAAATCCGAATACCGTTCTTCAATAGCCTCGCGGCTATTGTCCCTGCCAGTTCCATGCTGTCTCACCTCCTGTTTCAGGGCAAAGCCCTTCCAGCTATTCACTGACCGACTGATTGACGATCTCTGCCTTCTCCACGTCACTGTGTCCTAATCCGTCCAGTCTCTTGAGCAGGAGAGATAGGGCGTGCTCTGTGAGTGGAGCTTTTTCTCCCTTGCGCATCTCGACGAACCCTCTGAGAGCATCGAGAGCTCAGACTCCTGTGTGTAATCCGCAATCAGAACGTCAAGCGGCTTTTTCTTTTTGTATTTTCTTTTTAGTCTTGTCTTGTCCAGCAGTCTTGTCTTGTCTTCTTAATGCCGCAGTATCTGTAGCAGTATCTGTAGCAGTATCTGTAGCAGTGTCTGTAGCAGTGTCTGTAGCAGTGTCTGTAGCAGTGTCTGTAGCAGTAGGAAGAATCTCTGCCGCACATTCTGTAGCAGTATCTGTAGCAGTATCTGTAGCAGTATCTGTAGCAGTATCTGTAGCACATTCTGTAGCACTACTAGGGATAGTCAATTTGTACAAGGTCGTCTTTTTCCCAGATGCCTTGAAATCAACCCACCCGAGCTGCTTCAGCCTGTTCTTGGCTTTTGTGATGGTATGCACACTTCCGACTTGGGTCATATCTTGCAAGCGGCGATCAGAGCACCCGAACCACTCTTGAAACAGCAGGTCATTATCAATGCTCAACAGCATTGTATAAACCGCTATTTCGGTAGAGCCGATTCTATCGTCCACCGATGCTGCCCTTGCAAACATCCTGAACCGGTCTATCAGTGTCAACATATCTTCACCTCGCTTCCTTTATGAAGGAGTGCTTTCTACAAAATCCACAACCCCGTCACGCAACATCTGTATCAGCTCGTCAAATGCCCATATCACCTCGCTATACACATCTTCCCCATAGTCAACGTCGCACATGACGACGAGCCGATTCTCTACATCACCAAAAGGAGGATTCACGCACAGAATCATCCGTGACACAAGCTCAAAGCAGCAGGTTTCGCCAAGAATTTTTCTGGTAGACTGCCCATCCATTAGCATTTTGATGTCCAGTGTTCTCAAACCCGTATTCCTGTAACCGCTCCAGATCATTGACGACAAACAAATCTCTTACCTCCTATCTCTTGTAGAGAGTTCTTTCCCATCCGACATTTTTGACTGTGATCGTTCGAGGATACCCGCTTGCGTCAACACCAATAGGGTTATATCTGCAATGCAAAAAATTTTTGGCTTCTTATGGGACTTCTCACAGTTCTTTGCCTTGCCGCTGTCTGCAAATTCCGTACCGCAAAAACTCACAGGCAAATCGAGTAATTTTTCAACGGTGTTCACCTCGCTTTCAGCCGATACACCTTCGCGATACGCTCATCAATCCTCACAGGCTCGATGATGTATCGCCGTAAAAATCTTCCTGCCCTACCGCGTGTATCTCCGTGTGGTGTTCCCTACACAGAGGAGAGCAGGACGCCCGATGTGATTCACGTACGCCCGATTATTCCCCATTCCGACGATGCCGCCGTCGCAGTGATGCAGGTCTGCATGTCTGCCGCACACCGCACACTTTTTTTATTCATAAGGCAGGCGTACACATACCGCGCAACGTCCTCACAGTTCTCAATCAGCGGGACGTTGCACGTTATGTCGTTTTCGATGATAAAATCCACAAGGAAATTGATGAATTCCCTTGCCGTGGTTACGTCGCAGCTTGCAAGGAGAACAGCCGCCGTTCCATCCCTCCATCCTGGAGAGAAGGAACTCCATCTTGAGTGCTTTCTTTGCGCTCTCAACGGTCGCGGCGTTTCTTATACCGTCGACGTACTCTGCAACCTCACCGATGAGCGTACACCTTGCGTCGCTGTTCTGAGAGATTCGCCGTCCGTCGGGCAGGATGATTTCCACCTTCCCGTAGTCCCGCAGAAGAGCCCTATCGAGGTCGGGGAGGGCGGCGTGTATGACCGCCGTCCCGTCCTCTAGGATGTCCTTGATCTCTCCTGCTGCATGCTCTTGTATCATGCCGCGCCCGCCATGATCTCAGCGGCAAAGGCAGGGACGTGAGCTTTTTCAGCTCCGCAGGAGTAAGGTCGGTAGAGGATGTCTTTCCAAACATCCTCCTGCACACCGCGACAACCTCCTCCTTAGTTGCGCCGATGCGCTTGATTTCTGCACTCAGTTTCCTGACGCGCTGCGTGCGTGTCGTCGGGAGGCTTTGCTCGTGCTTGCCCCTCACGCGCCCCAGATTGCCCCCGTGCGCGCGTATTCATCTGTGTCCGCATCCCTGGTATCATCAATACCAAAGAGGGCGTTCAGGGCGTATTTACGGGCGTAGGAGGACGTTGCTCCCGTCACCTGCGCTGCGTCCATCCCCTTCTTTTTCTGCAGCCTCTCTCGCAAACGCCGTGGAACTCGCAGCTTCCCCGTCGCGATGTCCACCGCCGTGACCGTCGCCTTGATGTAGTACCGATCACCGATCAGCACTACATCATCGGAGATGTTGAGGTAAAGCCCGTTCTCCTTGAGCAGCGGCTTCACCGCTTCAAGGATATCCTCTGCACTTCGGTAGCTGTAGTTTCCGAAGGTGTTCTTCTGCCCCTTCGGTGCTTTGAGTTCGCTCTGCACCGCCATGAGGGGCGGCGTAGATTGCCTTTCCTGCCATACTCTCACCCCTACTTGATCTGGATGTTCTTGCGCTCGATCAGCGCGCAGCCTGCGACGCTCTCGCCCGCCTTGAGTGCCGTGAGAATTCCCGCCTTATCGATCTTGTCGGGCTGCGGGATTCGGTATGCGGCAGGGTACTTCGTTCTCATCAACGATATCCGCCGCCTTGGATGCGCGGAAGGAGATTTGATACTCATCCCCTTTCGCCGCCTTCCCGTCGAGATAGGAGGCAAGGTAGGCTTTCAGGCTGTCTGCCTTATGCCGCGCCGCTTTCTCACGTGCGGCGAATCCTCCTTCTCCTTCTTCAGTACATCCGCCTCCGCGCAGAGGTCTTTGACCCAGCACGCGATGTTGCGGATTTTTCCCCTCCTTCTCCATGTTCAACGCGTCAAGCTTCTCCGCGTCGATGATCTCGCCCGTCTCCATATCCACACGGAGAGGATTTCCTTGTCGATGTCGTAGAGGTTCACGACGCCAACACCGCCTTCCTGAAAATATCAAAACTGCGACGGTAGAGCTGAGCCTCTCCTTGAAAGTCTTATCCTTGCGGTCATACGAAATGGAGAACTCCCGCCGTGATAAGGTCGGGTGAAATCCACTCGTGGGACTGCGTAAGTGTCAGGCTGATAAAAGCCCGCCCCTTGTGCGATTCATGGACGCCGCAATCAACCTTGCGCCGTCCCGCTCCATGCGGGACACGTAGTCTGCCAACCGTTTTGGTAGTCGTTTCGGTACGCGCATGTTACTCCTCCTCCTCCATCTCGATAGGGTGGGTCTTGCATCCGAACTCGTCACAGAGTTCAAATAGTCTGTCACGTTCCATGCGGTCGATGATGTCGCCCGCCTCCTCATCATTGCAGGGCACTGATCTCGATTGAGCCCTCAATCTCAAACAACACCTTGTATTTCTTGCGCATTGCGTTCCTCCTACTTCTCCTTGCGTTTGAATCGCTCCCAAAGGATTTGAAGGATAAGGGCATTTTTCGCGATACCCTTTTCTTCGCTTTCCTTACTCAGCAGTTCGTTGAGCCGTGGGACGATTCGCAGTGTAAAACGTACTTCATGTTTTATTTTTGCACCGTTTATCACCTCTCTGGTGCTATTATATAGTAGCACCTTTTTAGGTGTCAATAGGTGCTATATTGTTTTTTTGTGTCTTTTTGGTGCTAAAATGGTGTCAAGGAGGTATGTATTATGTCTGATGAAAAAAAGCCCGCTTCACACTACGGATTCCACAAGACCTGTACGCAAAGGTGAAGGAATCAGCAGATGATAACAAGCGTTCTGTTATCAAGGAGATTGAATACATTTTTAGAGAAGCACTTTGACACCGTTCAAAAACGCCCCCCAAAAGAAACACCGTGATAAGGCTTTGCATGTCAAGTCCGATCTCATCTGCCAGCACTTTCAGCTCCTCGTAGAGAGCCCTCGGAAGTCTCAGCGTCAGCGGGACTTTCGCGGGCTTTTCCTTTTCCATTGTCTTTCCTCCTCATCCGTTGTATGGGTTTTCTTTCCGTATTTCCGTAGATAGAACTCTGCCATCTCTTTAATACTGCGCACCATCTCTGCGTCCAGCCGGCGCGGCGGGTCAATGAATACGACACCACCGCCGGGACACACGTTGCATCCGCTCTCAGACTGCGTTTCCTCCTCCGGCTCGTCCTCAAAGTCAGACAGTTTTTCCATGAACTGAATCCACTTGTCCACATCTGCTTTGTTCTTGAAATCCGGCCAGTGATAAGGAACGACGCGGAAGTCACATTTCCTGTACCGCGCCCAGAAGTATTTCCACACCTCATCCGTCATTGCGTTCACCCTTCATCCGTGATATACTCACGGTGTAGACTTACTCTGCGCCCTGTGCGGTTGCCGCCGCATCGGGCGCTTTTTCTTGTGCGTTGAGTTCATTCGCACGCTTTTGTGCCTTTTCGTATGTTGGGTAGATGTTACGATCTGCACGAAGCACGCCATCCACTTTCCCGCACGCCTGATACAGCGCAACAGAGAGGTGTACGGTCTGGTTGACAAGCTCCCACTCTGCTTGCTCCGCCTCTCCCATTGCTCTCAGCTTCTTGAGTCGCTTCCACGCCTCATCCAGCGAAGCATAGAGGCGGATGTCAATCGTTGTCACACCGCCGACCGTACAACTCACCGAGTAAAGCGTCTGCACAGGGTGAATCATTTGGCGGCAGACCTTCCACTCTGTCATGCTTTCTCCTCCCATGCGTTCAGCTCATGCATACGGGCGATTGCGTCGCTCTGCACGCCGTATACATGCAGGTCAAATTCGCCTGTGTCGATGCGACGAACGCGCCACATCGGCAGGGATGCCGCCGACAATCTCGCGGCAGACTTCCCATTTCATTTCTGTTCCTCCTTCACGCGAACTCATACCAGACGAGATCGGGAGCCGCCTCCCAGCTCTGCGGGTCGGGGAATCCGTTGTCCCCAGCTGCGGAACAGCACCGCTGCTCCCTGTGTCATCTTGTAAACGACCTCGGCGGACTCGTTGTGGACAGCGCGACCGCAGTTGTGGTTGTCGTAGGCTTCCCACTTGTCGCCTACCGCCGCCGCCCGCAATTCGGCGTAGTTGACTTCGACAGGCTCGCCGCACCCGTTGTAGCTGCTGCCCTGCAACACGAACGCGGGGGCTTCTTTCTTGACTTCCATTTTCATTTTGTTCCTCCCTAACCAACGTACACCGTCTTGCACGCTTTCGCTTGTGCAACAGCCTTACGCACTTCCTCAAGCGAGCAAGACGAATCCATCCACCACACACGGCGGAACCCACGGTACATCACCGCCTCCGGGACAAGCCCCAGGAAGAGCTTGTCCGATCGATACACAAAGTGCGGGGCGAAATAGAGCGTGTCCTACACCCCTCACGGGGGACGAAACAGTACCGCCCTCGAACTTCTCATAGGACGGGAGCTCGTTGACTTCGCTGCGCTTGCGAAATCCGATCTCCCACAGGAGCGCGCGCCGCGCATCACGCAGCTTCTTGATTGGGAACACCCGGGGTTCTTCCCCGAAATGTCAACGCCGACAAATGCCGGGGCTGTCACCGGCCGGCAATACGTTCTCCCCGACCGATGGAAGAGTGTCAACCTCTCCCCGTCGTAGGAGACCTCCCCAAGTCAGAGAGTTTCCTAACCTTTTTCTCAAACGGAGAAGACAACTTTATTTTGTGCAGATACACTCCCTATTCCCCTTGACCCAGTACGTCAGCGTCAGCCGATCGCCGGATAGATCATCCCGTCCCTATCGAGGAGCCACGGGTTCAGCTCCTCCATCCCCGACTTGTATTCGAGGATGTACCGACGCGTCCCCGTGTTCTTGGCGATGTACTCCTCTGCGATGCCCCAGATGGTATCGCCGGGGCGGACAACATAGACCTCCTCCACGAGAACGGCATTCTTGCCGTCCTCCTGCGTCGCCATGCCCGCGCAGAGGATCGCCGCGCCCGCGACGATGCCGCCTGCAACAGCGGCTTTCCAGTTACACATCTTTGACCTCCTTTCTATCTCTTAGCTTGCCCGTGTACCGTGGCAAGCGGTGGATGTACTCCACTACCCAGCTATAGGGCACCTTGCGTACATCCGAGCCGTGTTCCAGCACAAACGCCAGATCGCCGCTCTCAAACCGTTTTCCACGGTTGCCGGAGAGCACCTGAGGATGCGGGCGACTTCCCCGACACTCAGTAGGCGTTCCTCCGGAGCCTCGGCAGGAGGAGGAGGCAGATAGAGCAGCTCGGGAAGATGCTCTAACACCTTGCCCGCAAGCTCCTCCATCTGCGCCGCGACCTTTTCCGCCGCGACTCTCTCCACCCCAGCCATGAGTGCGGCGACGAGCTCCCCCGCCGCCGCATCCGCCGCCTTGCGTGGCATCATCTCACCTCCTATCCCTATACTCTGCACTGCACCGCCGAAAAAGCTTACCTACCATGATTCGCCTCTAACATTGTGCGTGACCTTCCTCATCAACGCAGGGCGGTCATTCCCTGCGGACGCCCCGTAGGAGCGTTTCGGCTATACATCTACATCTATTTGACAGAATCAACAACAGGCTGCGAATTTGGCTTATTAACCAAGCCGTATGTCACCTCGCCAACAAACGGAACTTTTCGCTGCACCTCTATCTCCAATAGAAGTGCGGCGATTTCTTTTGCTTCGCCTTTGATGATGATCTCCATCCCCTCACCCCCTTTGCCTCGTTGTTTAACTTACTAAACTTACTTTGTATATTTGGAACATCCTCGTTTAACGCATTGGACAGTTTAGTAACGTGTCCGTTGTTGTAGTGCTAATCGCACCGCTCTCAAGCCCCGCAATAATAGTTCGCGAAACGCAGGCTTTTATCCGCAAGTTCCTGCTGAGTAAGCCCTTTCCCTTTGCGGTATTCCTTAAGCCTATTGGTAAGCCCCATTACAGCCCCCTCCTTTCCTCTCCATGTTTCAAAGAAAGTTTAACACGCTAAACATTTCGTGTCAAGCACAGTAAACAAGATACTTGAAAAATGTTTATCATACTATACAATAGACTCTAACGAGGTGATAAAGATGACGCTTGGCGATGTAATAAAAAAACTTATCGAACGGAACATAGCTCAAGCATGGATGAATTTGCAAAGCGCTCGAGCTTAAGCAAGGGATACATATCCATGCTTGAAAAACAGAAATCCAAAAACAGGGAAACCCATCATCCCATCTATTCTGACGTATCAGAGTGTCGCGAAAGCGATGTTCTACCTCTGTTGACGTTCTAATGAAAACAGTCGACAAAGAGCAGCTTGTGTCATTAGAACAAACCTCCGCCCCACCTCGGACAATCTGTCAACGTTCGCACAGCGCGATTCCGCCGCTCACTCCAGACGGGACATGAACGATCTCGCGAAGTTTCTTAACAAGACGGAAGTCTTGTTTGATGGTGACTACTTACAGTCTCAGTGAAGAAGATCAGCAAAAAGCTGCGCAGTGCCCTAGAGTTCGTTTTTGGGATGCGAAAAGGCAGAACAAACGAAAAGAAGGACTGATGTGCTATGCTCAACATCAAAGTCCGCGTCAAGAATCTCGTCAACAAATACCGTACGGGAAACCCGTTTCAGCTCGCGAGTGATCTTGGAATAACGATTGTACGGCTTCCTCTCCCAGATGATATACGTGGTTTCTTTGTAAACGTACTGCGACGAAAATATATCGTCCTAAATGATTCTCTATGCTATGCAGCGGAAAAGGTGATTGTCTGCCATGAACTAGGGCATGCGCGGTTGCACACGGGCTATGGATACTATCTCCACCCTGACCGTACTTATTATGTTCGTAGCCGTCTGGAAGCAGAGGCGAACGAATACGCTGCGCATCTGCTCGCCTACTCTACCGACATTGACGGTGACGAGATGGCGCGCATCATCAATCAGCGCCACCCCGACCCGCGCGAGGTGCATTTTTACTAGGTAGGTTTATTGATACGCAGGTAGAATGATAGATGGAGCTGAGCGAAATGGAAGGATTCCTCGGGTTTTTAAGCGTTATTTTGGCTTTCATGTATTGGGGAAACGAGGCGATTATGAAGACCTCCGAAGTAAAGTAGGAAGTATTGACGCATATAAAATCACCACACAAATAGATATTGAACGACATCGCAAATGGAATATGGAAATGCTGAAAGAAAAAGAAAAGACTCTAGATCAAAAAGCAGAAATTCCTACAGCAATTCCTGAACGCAAAAATAGCCGATTTCCCTGTGGTTGCTACTGTTATCGCCGACTACGAAACAGCGAAGGATGAGCATATCGCCCACATGTTAGAAACAAAAACGTCGCGCGTTCAAAGCACCAGATGAAGTACGTGCTATTCGCGCAGAAAAACGCGCACTCATACAGGAAAACAAAAGCCTATAAGTGGGAACTCGAATATATAAAGGAACCTACTGCCGTGGCTTGCTGATCTCGAAGACGAGCCAATAGAACCCACGACCTCCTACGAGAATCCGAACTACAAAGATTCGGATGCTGCTGGATATTGGTTGACCCCGGAAGAGTATCAAAAACTACCTGACACCGAAAAATATCAACGAGCACTTGAACGGTATAAAAATCGCAAGAAAACAAATGCTGAGATTGGAAGAGACTACGAAAGATACATTGGGTATCTCTATGAAGACGATGGATATACCGTCACCTATTACGGGATTGAGCGAGGGTTAGATGATCTAGGTCGCGACCTTATTTGCATACGAGGAAATGAAGTACACATCGTTCAGTGTAAATGTTGGTCGAATAAAAAAAAGAAAATGATTCGAGAAAAACACTTAAACCAACTGTATGGAACTGTTGTAGCATATAAGACAGCAAAAATCTATGGGAATTACGATAGATGACCTCGCTAACATTACGGGTGACAAGCTGCTGACAATCAGGCAAGAAACCTTGACCTATATAGTATTACTCCCTGTTTTTTTATTCAACCGTCCCTTTTTTTCTCCTACGGCACTAGCTTTTGCCAAAATACTGGATATCGAATGTCACGTAACCCCTCTCGACGACTATCCAATGATTAAGTGCAACATCTCTCGCACAGGCGAAAGAATATATCACCTGCCATTCGATCAGCAGTATGACAAGACAATCATCACACCCTGTAGACGGTGAGTGTTACGCATGGACGGTGGAAGAAGCGGAGAATAAAGGGTTTCGAAGGGCCAAACGCTGGAAAGGAAACACTTCTATACAGAAACCTTCACCCGCAAAACCACAAACATAACTACGCTCCTCTCACAGAAACATGAGAGGCGTGCTCCAGACAACGCACGGGGACTGCGCTCGATCAGTGATGTAATACTGGCGATCCTATCTAAACTATCGCCGTCTAGTGATTGCTGAACGTCATGTACGCCGCTAGGTGGAGGGCATAAAAAAAGCCGCCATCGTAGGCGACAACGTATTTCTTGCATCCCATCGGGGACTGTGTTATAATGTGCTTGGCAAACGAGGTTAGCATTACGACACGAAAAAGCCCCAAGGTTCCAGCTTGGGGGCTTTTTCTGTTCCCAATGTGCAGGCAGGGCTTAACGCCTGGGCTTGTTGCCTTTTTCTCATCCGTCAAGCCATTTTGCAGAGATAGTGGCAGACTATCCCCGCCAGGATGGAGAGCAAAAACGAGATTAGCATACTTGACACACCTCCTTCCCGTGCCGGTATGGAGGAGGCAACGCATAGAGTATAGCATAACGCGGAGCATTCCGCTACACAGTCTAATCGCCTCGAATTCGACGCGGTTAAAATGCGGCGAAAAATAATGCTATCCGACGGATACCATGACACAATCATGCAATAAAAAACCGCCCCCTCTGCGCCAACAGAGAGAGCGGCAGACACGACGCGAATCATGCCCTAGTTCATGTAAATCCTACCATGATTCGCCTCCTTTTTGCAAGGAGGTTTTTCTTTATGTCCACCAAAATCAGAACGCGAAAGCGCGGGAATACGTATTCATATAGTTTCGATATCTCGAAGCATCCGCGCCGCATGAAGGAGAAAGGGGGCTTTGCCACCGAGGATGAAACATTCGAGGGCAGGAATACAGGCGTACGCCGCATGGAAGAGCGGCAACATCGGTATCACCTCTGAGAAGGTCAAGCTGCGGGACTATCTCGCCTCGTGGCTGGAGAATGTCGTGCGCCCGAATGTGAAGCGCATGACATACATCGACTATACGAGCACGGTCACGTCGCGTATTGTCCCGTATCTCGGTGAGGTCTATGTGCAGGAGCTGCGTCCGCGCGACGTGGATGCATGGCTTATGCAGCTGGCGCGTGCGGGGATGAGTCGCGGAACAATTCAGCAGACAAAGACGGTGCTTTCCGTCGCTCTACGCTATGCGGTATACCCCGCCGAACTGATCTCTTCCAATCCCGTCACGGGAATTCCCATTCCGCGAAGTGCCCCACGCAAGGTGATCGAACGCACCGTTATCACGCAGAGCAGTTCGCCGCAATACCAACAGATTCAAGATACTATGCTGTAATGAAGCTCATGTATCACACGGGGATGCGCATCGGCGAGGTGCTAGGCCTCACGTGGGATGATGTTGATCTGTCTACGGGTGAGATTCATGTCGTACGCCAACGGAATCAGCACAAGTATTTTGAGACGCCGAAAACAGAGACCAGCATCCGCTCGTTCTACATCGACCAAAATCTCGCGACCTTCCTGCAAGCACTCAAACGAGAACAGGCAAAAATGAGATGCGCCGTGGCGAAGCATATCAGCTTGTCTACGAGGATGTGCAAAACGGCGGTGCGCTTGTTATGCTCCCGAAAAAGATTCACGCTCCTCATAATTACGTGCACCGCTCGCTGATCTGCATCAAGCCCGACGGTACAATCTATACGCATGAGGCGGTAAAAACGCAGTGTCAAGGCTCGGGCTGAACTCTCACAGCTTCCGCCATCACACGCGACGCGTCTCATCGAAGCAGGTGCGAAGCCTGTTGACGTTGCCGCACGTCTCGGGCACGCCGACGCAACAATCACGCAGAATCTTTACGCGCACGACACGGAGGAGATGAGGAAGGAGACGGCGCGCATCTTTGGCGGGCTTGTAGACAAATGATTGTTGTAGACTAATCTGTGAGACAAGCCGACGAGAGAAGCCGCTAATCCCTTATCCATAGCGGGTTTTTCCCGTCCGCTTCTCATTATGTTCTATAATAGAACGCATCTCATTCAGCAGGGGGCATTTTGTATGGCAACAACAAAAGGTAAGAACCTATAACTATCTGATCTCGTGCGGGCATCTGTGCTCGGACATCAATCAGGGTGCGCTCGCGGCGGTGCTGCCGTTCCTGATCGCGGCCTATCACTACGACTATGCGACGGCGGCGACGCTCGTGCTGTTCTCAAATCTCGTCGGCTCTGTGGTGCAGCCGATCTTTGGGCAGCTCGCCGACCGGCACAACCGCCCGTGGCTGATTCCGCTCGGGCTTCTCCTCGCCGGCGGCGGCATGGCGCTCACAGGTGTGGTGACAACATTCCCTGCTCTGTGCGCGGCAGTTGCGGTGAGCGGGACGGGCGCGGCGATGTTCCACCCGCAGGCGGCGCGGCTCGTCCATCACGCACTCAGCGGAGGGCGAGCGCGCGAAGAATATCAGCATCTTTTTCTTTCGGCGGCAATCTCGGTTTTGCCCTCGGTCCTGTGGTCATGACCGCCGCCGTGACGACGTTCGGCCTCGTGGGAACGCTCGTCTTTCTCGTCCCCGAGGTCATCATCTGCGCTGTCTTCCGCCATCACCTGCGCGGGCTCTACGAGCTGAACGCTGCACCGCAGGCGGCGGAGGCAAAGGCACGTCCGCAGGGCGTCGATCAGTGGAGCTCGTTCCTGCGTCTGACCGCCATTGTCTTTGGGCGTTCGATCATTTTCTTTGGCATCAATACCTTCCTCGCGCTGTACTGGATTCAGGAGCTCGGGCAGACGGAGGCGATGGGCAACGCCGTGCTGAGCGTCTACTATGCGATCGGCTCGGCGTGTACGCTGCTCGGCGGACGGCTCGCCGACCGCTATGGCTATCACCGCATGATCCGCATCGGAGCGGTGATTCTGCCGCCGTGCATCTTCCTCTTTACGCAGGTACACTCCCTTGTGCTCGCCGCCCTGCTTCTCCTGCCGATTGCGGCGTCACTCAGTCTCATCTACAGCCCGATGGTGGTGCTCGGTCAGCAGTACCTCCCGAACCGCGTAGGGCTCGCCTCAGGCGTGACGCTTGGCCTCGCGGTCAGTGTCGGCGGCGTCTTTACGCCCGTACTCGGCCATATCGCAGATGGACAGGGACTCACGACGGCGCTCCTCACCGTCGCCGCCATCGCCCTCATCCCCGCTGTGTTCGCCTTCCTCCTTCCGCCTGTGAAAAGGGAGCATCCGCATGACCTACACGACATACTATTTCTCACCGCTCGGCAAAATTATCCTCGTGAGCGACGGGGCGGCACTGACAGAGCTGGACTTTTCAGAGGATGTCCCCGCTGCATCAGTGGAGCACACGCAAAAAGACCTCCCGTGTTCGAGGAGGTCTCGTTAGCTCGATGTGTACTTCGCGGGGCGCGATCCCGGTGCTCTGCCGCCGCTCGCTGCCGCACGGCACAACATTTCAGCAGGCGGTCTGGAAGGTCCTGCGCGGGATTCCCTACGGCACGACAACAGCGTACGGCAGGATCGCCGCGCATATTGCCGCCGCACGCGGCGGACGGATGTCGGCGCAGGCCGTCGGCGGTGCGGTCAGGGCGCAACCCGATCTCCATCCTCATTCCCCTGTCACCGCGTCATCGGTACAGATGGCAGCCTCACGGGCTATGCGGGCGGGCTCGACAGAAGGACGCGCTGCTGCGGCTGGAGGCGTGCACCTCCCTCCTACAGCCGCAGAAACTCTGCGGGGGTAAGGGATGCGGGAGTCGTCAAACCAGACGCCAAGAAATCCTTATCCCTGTCAACGAAATACATCTACTTTACAGAATGCGCACGATTCCCTCCGCGGCGTTCCTCTTCCACCAGTGCCATGACATCGTCCTCTGTCAGGTCTGCTCCCACGCTGCCCATCTCGCGCTGCATCATCTGCATCGCATAGACGGCAGGAGTTCACCAGCCGCACGGAGCCTGCTCCACCACGAAAGGTCACATGACTGCCGTTTTGTGACCCCGAGGATGTGCGCACATCCTTGGGGATCGTCACTTGCCCCTTTGCCATGACCTTTGCATTGTCAATAAACGTATCCGATGAAACAGCCATTGCCACGGTGGACACCTCCTCAAAGTAGGGAAAGTAGAGTTCTTCCATCATTATGGCAGAAAGCCCACACCCCATCAACCTGTCCTTACTTCTTCTCCGCCTCTCTGTTCACTCGCCGCCTTCGCCTGCTGGGCAATCGCGTCACAGACACAGCCGCCCGTGGGAATGGTGCCGCGCTTGCGCGCCTTGTAGTGCCTCGTGGCGGTTTTGCCCTCCTCAGAGCAACGCGCGCCTCCTCGGTCTTGAGCTCGAGCGGCGGCACTGCCTTCGGGCGTGCGTTGCGGTCGAGCGCGACCATGGTAAAAAGTACGCCGAAAGTCCGAGCTGCGGATCGCTGCCCTCATCGGATCCTCGGCGATGACGTTGACGGAGATCTCCATTGAGCTGTGTCCGACGTCAGACGATATCTGCCGTCACGACGACGAGGGTCGCCGATGCGGATCGGCAGGTGAAACTCGAGCTCATCGACGCGCGCCGTGACGACGTTCGAGCGCGCGTAGCGCACGCCGCTGCGTATGCCGCCGAGGTCCATCAGCTTCGCATGATCTCGCCGCCGTGGACATTTCCCGTTCGGGTTCGCCTGACTCGGCATCGCTGACCTCGCTGATGACGATGCGGCTGTCCTTCATTTTGCATTCACTCATATTCTGTTCCATCTTTCCGTAAATTACGTAGATCAAAATGATTCTACCACACTTTACTTAAAAATCCGTCACATGGGCAACAAAGATGACCAGCAAAATCCGCCTTGACACTGCGTCTCCATCGGTGGTATAATCGCCATAGGAATGGATTGGGAAAACAGGAAAAGGGGGTTTCTTTGTATCTGGAAAAAAATCACGTCGCCTGCCGACATCAAGGGATATACGGCTGAGCAGCGCAGGGACGCTCGCACAGGAGATGCGCGAGGCACTCCTAAAACGCGCGAGCATTCACGGCGGGCACTTTGGTCCCGACTTTTGGTGCAGTCGAGGCGATCATCGCCCTGCACACGGTGTTTGACTCACCGACGGACAAGATCGTCTACGATGTGTCGCATCAGTCCTACCCGCATAAGATGCTGACGGGACGCGTCGAGGGCGTATCTCGTGGAAAAGGAGTACGATGAGGTCTCGGGCTATACGAATCCCGAGGAGAGTCCGCACGACTTTTTCAACGTTGAGCACACATCCACCTCGATCAGCCTCGCGACGGGTCTCGCCAAGCGCGCGTGACCTCGCGGGACGCCACGAGAACATCATCGCCTTCATCGGTGACGGCTCGATGTCGGGCGGCGAGAGCACTCGAGGGGCTGAACGTCGCGGGCGAGATGCAGACGAACTTCATCATCGTCTTTAGCGACGACGACCAGTCCATCGCCGAGAACCACGGCGGCATGTATAAGGATTTCGCCGCCTGCGCGAGACGGACGGCACGACGGAGAATAACCTCTTCCGCGCGATGGGACTCAACTACCGCTACGTCGCCGACGGCAGCGACTGCGAGGCACTGATCGATGCGTTCGCGCGGTAAAGGACAATAAACGCCCGTCGTCGTCCACATCCATACGCAGAAGGGCAAAGGGGCTACAAATTTGCCGAGGAAGACCCTGAGACATGGCACTACCGTATGCCTTTTGACATCGAAACGGGCGCGCTGAAGCAGCCGTACACCGACCCCTTCCTCGCGGCAACGGTGGACTTCGTCAAGGCAGAGGCAGCGCGGAACCCGAACTTTGTCTTCCCTCGCGGCGGGCACGATGGGCGGCATCGGACTCACGCCCGCCGACCGCGCGGTGCTCGGCACACTGAGTACGTCGATGTGGGCATTGCCGAGGAACAGGCCGTCGCGATGGCATCGGGGCTCGCACGCGGCGGCGCACGTCCCATTTCGGCACTGCAGCACGTTCTTCCAGCGCGTCTACGATCAGATGTCGCAGGATGTCGCGGTGAACAACAATCCTGCCGTCTTCCTCTCGACGTACGCGACGCTCTATGGGATGAACGACGTGACGCATCTCGGCTTCTTCGACATCCCGCTCTTTGCAAACATCCCGAACCTCGTCTTTCTCGCGCCCGCAGGCCTCGAGGATATCTCGCGGTGCTGCGCTGGGCGCTCGCGCAGACGGCGCATCCCGTCATGATCCGCGTGCCGGTCATGGGCTATGAGACGTCACCCTACCCCGTGCGCACGGACTACAGCGCGCTCAACCGCTATCAGGTCGTCACGGAGGGCACGGAGGTCGCCATCATCGGTGCCGGCAACTTCGCACAGATGGCGAGTGACGCTGCCGCCGTGCTCGCAAAGGACGGCGTGCCGCGACGGTCATCAACCCATCTTCCTCTCGGGGCTCGATACAGAGCTGCTTGACAGGCTGAAAGCGAAGCACCGCCTCATCCTCACCCTCGAGGACGGCACGCTCGAGGGCGGCTTCGGGCAGAAGATCGCCGCATACTACGGCATGGATGAGCATATCCGCGTGCGTTGCTACGGCCTCTCAAAGGAGTTCGACCGCTACAATCCGAGGAGCTGGCGCGGCAGCATCATCTCACCGCCGAACAGATCGTGGCGGATACGCTGCGCACGCTGAAGAAAAAATGAGTGCCACACAGACGAAATATCTGCATTGTCTGAGGGACTTCGCTTTATCCATCATCCGCCAAAATTATCCCGCTCTCACAGCGGTGAGAGTTATGAAAAGCCCCTTCATTTATAGTATAATAGCTATGTTATTGATTCACGTGTGCCCCACATCGGTGCGGCATGGGGATATGGTCATCTATCTATTCGGATGGGAGAGGTTTTATATGACGCAGGAGACAGTAACCATCGAGAACAAGACGGGCATTCACGCGCGTCCCGCATCGGTTTTCGTTCAGACGGCGACGAAGTTCAAGTCCAAGATCCAGATCGAGGCAAAGGGCAAGAAGGTCGATGCCAAGAGCATTCTCATGCTGATGAGTATGGGGCTCGTGCAGGGCACGCAGATGAACATCATCGGCGAGGGGCGAGGATGAGGCAGATGCTGTGAAGGCTCTTGCCGATCTCGTCAACTCGAAGTTCGGCGAGGTAAGACCATACGGAGGACGCCCGGGGTACGATATTCCTCGCGGCGTTTTTTTCATCGTTCATCATGGTGAAAAGATTTTTCATCGGTCACCACAGAAAATTTTTCACTGTGCAGATTCCCATGGGGGAAAGGGATTGTTATGGCAGAAACCATCCGTGGAAAGGGGTTATCTCCGGCATCGCTGTCGGACAGGTCCTGCTCGCAGGACAGAACCTCGACAGCTACCTCGCCGCCCTACAAGGCGGGTGCGGTGGATGAGGAACAGGAAAAAGGCAAATGTGGCCATCGCCGCCGTGACGCGAAACCCTGCTCACGACCATCGAGCGCCTGCGAAAGAGGAGCAGACGGAGCAGGCCGCCATTCTCGGGCGCACCGCATGATGGTGCAGGATCCCATGATGGCAGAGACATCACTGCCAAGATCGCGGCGACGGGCAGCGCGCCGCAGGGCATCCTCGATGCGGCGAACGAGCAGGCACAGCTCTTTGAGCAAATGGAGGACGAGTACTTCGCCGCGCGTGCCGTCGATCTGCGTGACGTGGGCAGCGCATCGCGAAATACGTCCTCGGCGTCAAGGCCGGAGATCGGCTCCAGTCAGGTCATCCTCGTCGGCGAGGAGATCCAGGCCGTCCGTCGTCGCAGGCATGCCCACCGAGCAGATCGCGGGCGTCATCCTCGGCTCGGGCAGTGCGACGAGCCACGTCGTCATCATCGCGAAGGCACGTGCCATCCCGACCGTCCTCGGCATCGGCGACAAGATCAGTCTCATCAGTGACGGCGACGAGGTCATCCTCGACGGCAGCCGCGGCGACATCATCATCCGCCCGACGGAGGAGGCGCTCCCTCTACGAGACGAAGATCGAGGAGCAGAAAAACTCGCGCACACTACGCCGCGCTCAAGGATCTCCCGCCGTCACAAAGGACGGCGTGCGCATCGAGCTGACGGCAAACATCGGCACGCACATGGACGTGGACAACGCACTGACCTACGGTGCGGAGGGCGTCGGGCTGTTCCGCTCGAGTTCATCTTCATGGGCTCCACGACGATCCCGACGGAGGAGGGATCAGTTCAAGGCATACCGCGCTGCGGTCGAGAAATGCGGCGGCAACATCTGCGTCATCCGCACGATGGACATCGGCGGCGACAAGCCCCTGCCTATCTCAACATCGACCCGGAGGAGAACCCGTTCCTCGGCTACCGTGCGCTGCGCATCAGCCTCGACCGGCATGCGACCTCTTCCTCCCGCAGATCAAGGCCATTCTGCGTGCCGGCCTCTATAGCAAGGCCGCGATGATGGTGCCAATGGTCATCAGCGTCAGCGAGATCCAGCGCGTGCAGAAGCTCGTCGAGGCAGGCCAGGTCGAGGCTCGCCCACGAGGCAAGGAGTACTCCGACGACGTACAGGTCGGCATCATGGTCGAGACCCCTGCCGCCGCTGTCGTCTCCCCGCCCTCGCGCCGTATGTGGACTTCTTCAGCATCGGCACGAACGATCTCATCAGTACACCCTCGCGGTCGACCGCGGCAACGCTGAATCGCCCATCTCTACAACCCGTTCAACCCCGCCGTCCTGCGTCTTATCAAGCGCGATCGAGAGTGCGCGCGAGGCGGGCATCTGGGCGGGCATGTGCGGCGAAATGGCGAGCGACCCGTACGCCGCCGTTCTCCTCCTCGGCATGGGCATCTCGGAGCTCTCGCATGAGCGCACCGTCCATCCCGCGCGTCAAAGAGATGATCCGCTCCGTCACCATGGAGCAGGCAAAGCAGCTCCTCGACGATGTAATGAAGATGGAGCACGGCGTCGACATCCCGCGCCTACATGCACAAGACAGCTGAGGCGTCGGACGCCAGCGCGAAAAATCTGAGGCATCGCGGATCCGTGATTCTCTGAAAAATCTATGCAGAGCAGGGGGCTGTTGACGAAGTGACAAACTTCGTATCACAGCCCCTGTTTTCTCTTCCACCGCTCTCGCGGTCCCCCGTCCCCGTGATAACGGGGACGGCTTTGGATAACGACGCATAGCTTCCCCCGCAAGCGGGGAAGTAGCGAGCCTGAGTGAGCCGATGGGGAGCGCCCTTTTTCCATGTGGAGGACATGATGACCCTATCCATCGACAGCACTGCCTGTGTCTCCTGCGGCATGTGCGCGGAGCGGCTGCCCGCCCTCTTTGTCATCGACCGCGCTGTGCGCTGTGCGCGCCTCCTGCGTCAGCCCGCTCCAATGGAGGAGGACGATGCCCTCGAGGGCGGCGGAGGACTGCCCGACAGGGTGCGATACTTTTTGCACTGAAAGTCGTCTCTTTGTGACAGAATTTGTGGTAAAATAAGACATATCATTTCGTGTCAGGGACAAAGGGGGATATATCATGACAGAGGTAACCAAATCACCGTTCGGCACGATGCCGGACGGGCGCGCGATCGAGCTCTATACACTGCGGAACGCACGCGGGACAACCATCGCCGTCACGACCTATGGTGCGCGGCTCGTCTCGTTTGCGCGCGAGGTGAACGGCACACCAATCGACATCGTCCTCGGCTATCGAAGCGGCGCGGACTACCTGCGCGACACGACGTCGATGGGCGGCGTCGTCGGACGACACGCAAACCGCATCGCGGACGGGCGCGTCACGATCGGCGGACATACCTATCAGCTCGAGCAGAACTCGGGCTCGCGCAAGCAAAACCACATCCACGGCGGAACGCATGGCCTGCACTACCACCTCTGGACGGCAGAGCCCGTCGCAGATGGCGTGGCGCTCACAGCGATCAGCCCCGAGGGAGAGGGCGGCTACCCCGGCAACCTCGAGGCGACCGTGACCTACCGCCTCACCGACGACGACGCGCTCATCCTCTCCTACCGCGCCGTGAGCGACGCAGACACCGTCTGCAACCTCACGAACCACGCCTACTTTAACCTTGACGGCACAGCCGCCCCCTCCGTCATGGAGCACACGGTGGAGATCTTCGCCGATGAATTTACGTGGGCGGACGCCGAGTCCCTGCCCGACGGGCGCATCCTCCCCGTCGCGGGCACGCCGATGGACTTCACCAGTCCACATCGTATCGGCGAGCGCATCGACGCGGACTACGACGAGCTCCGCATGGCCGGCGGCTACGACCACAACTGGGTCCTGCGCGGCGATCCCGCCCCGCGCCCTATGCCCATCTCAAAAAGGCAGCACGTGTCACGAGTGCGCAGACAGGGGCTCGCCCTCGACTGCTGGACGACCCAGCCGGGGCTGCAGTTCTACACGGCAAAACGCCCTCGGCAAGTCGCCGCTCGTCGGCAGGCGGTGCCCCCTACACGGCGCAGTGCGTTTTGCCTTGAGACACAGTTCTTCCCGAACGCATTTGCGCATCCGCATTTCCACAGCCCATCCTGCATGAGGGCGAGGTCTGGACAGCGGAAACCGTCTACCGCCTGAGGCGAGATCTGAGCGGGCGTATTTCATCGATGAGACTGCTGCGCACCTTCTGCGCAGCAGTCCACATCGTTCCATATCCATAGAAATTCTTTATGCTGCACGAGGTTTTTCAATCATTTATTTATACAAAATTGCTAGACTTTTTGCATCTAGGGGGCGGTAAAATAGGAGCAAGAGTTGTGCTTTCGTCACAAAAGTTAAGGGAGAATTGCAAATGAACATTCACGAGTACCAATCCAAACAGGTTCTGCGCGAATTCGGCGTCAATGTCCCGAACGGACTGCCGGCGTTTACCGTCGATGAGGCAGATCGCGAACGCGGAGAAGCTCAGTACCCCCGTCATCGTCGTCAAGGCGCAGATCCACGCAGGTGGACGCGGCGAGGCAGGGCGGCGTCAAGATCGCAAAGAGCGGGACGAGGGTCCGCGCCTACGCGCAGGAACTCCTCGGCAAGACGCTCGTCACCCACCAGACCGGCCCCGAGGGCAAGGTCGTGAACCGTCTCCTCATCGAGGAAGGCTCGAAGATCAAAAAGGAATACTACCTCTCCTTCGTTGTTGACCGCCAGACGGCGAGCATCGTCATGATGGGCTCCGAGGAGGGCGGCGTGGAGATCGAGAAGGTCGCCGCCGAATCCCCGAGAAGATCATCAAAGGAGTATATCGACCCCTCATCGGCCTTGCTCCGTTCCAGGCGACACGCATGGCATACGCCATCAACATCCCCGGCCCCGCCGTCCGCAAGGCAGCGGCGCTCATGCAGGGACTCTACGCCGCATTCATCGGCAAGGACTGCTCGCAGGTCGAGATCAACCCGCTCGTCGTCACCGAGGACGACGATGTGATCGCACTCGACGCGAAGCTCAACCTTGACGACAGTGCCCTCTTCCGTCACCCCGACATCGCTGAGCTGCGCGACGAAACCGAGGAGGATCCGAAGGAGCGCGAGGCGGCAGCCGCAGGGCTCAACTACGTCAACCTCGGCGGCGACGTCGCGTGCATGGTCAACGGCGCAGGCCTCGCCATGGCGACCGTCGACATCATCAAGCACTACGGCGGCGAGCCCGCGAACTTCCTCGACGTCGGCGGCGACTCCGAGTCCGAAAAGATCGCCAAGGCATTCAACATCATGCTCGAGGGCGGCCAGGCCAAGGCATTTTTCGTCAACATCTTCGGCGGCATCAACCGCTGTGACAACATCGCCAACGGCATCATCGAGGCGGCCAGATCATCTCGAAGGACGGGAAATCCCTCGGTCCCCGTTGTCGTCCGCCTCGAGGGCACGAAGGTCGAGGAGGGACGTGAGATCCTCAAGAACACACCGATCGGCAACGTATTCCCCGCACCCACGATGGAGGGCGGCGCAGAGCAGATCGTGAAACTCGTCGCACAGGCGAAGGCGTGAGAGAGGGAGGTATACGATATGTCAGTCATGATCGATAAGGACACCAAAGTCATCGTCCAGGGCATCACGGGCAAGGCAGCGATGTTCCACACGCAGCAGATGCTCGACTACGGCACGAAGATCGTCGCAGGCGTCACCCCCGGCAAGGCAGGCCAGGAGGTTCACGGCGTCCCCGTCTTCAACACCGTCGCCGACGCTGTCAAGGCAACGGGTGCAACGGCATCCGTCATCTACGTCCCCGCACGCTTTGCGGCAGACTCCATCCTCGGAGGCAGTTGACGCAGAGCTCGACCTCGTCGTCTGCATCACCGAGCACATCCCCGTGCTCGACGCATGGTGAAGGTACGCCGCTACATGCAGGGCAAAAAAGACCCGCCTCGTCGGGCCGAACTGCCCCGGCCTCCTACCTCCCAGCAGTCGAAACTCGGCATCACGCCGGGCACCGTCAGCAAAGCCCGGCCACGTCGGCCCTCATCTCGCGCTCCGGCACCCTCACCTACGAGGCGGCTTTCCAGCTCACGAACGCTGGCATCGGCCAGACGACCACCATCGGCATCGGCGGCGACCCCGTCAAGGGCACGGACTTCATCGACGCGCTCCAGCTCTTTAGGACGACCCGACACCTACGCCGTCCTCATCATCGGTGAGATCGGCGGCACGGCCGAAGAAGACGCAGCGAAGTGGATCAAGGAGAACATGCCGAACAAGCCCGTCTCTGCCTTCATCGCAGGGCGTCAGGCGCCTCCGGGCAAGCGCATGGGCCACGCCGGCGCCATCATCTCCGGCGGCAAGGGGGCACGGCGGCGGACAAAGTCGCAGCCTTGAGCGCGGCAGGCATCCCCGTCGCGGACACCGTCGCCCACATCGGCGAGACCATGGTCAAACTCCCTCAAGGAGAAGGGCCTCTACGACAAGTGCCATACCTGCTGAGCAGCAGAAAAACAGCGAATCCCCGCACGATGTGCGGGGGATTTTTGACGTGCAGTCTATGACATAAACGCACGATCTATATCTCTGCCACCATAGATGACGCGAAGGATGGTAACTTTTTTCCTGCCCTGTGTCTACCGTGTAGAACACCCTCGAAATGATCCACGGGCATGATGCGGACTTGCGGATATCCCGCAAAAGTGTTTCGGGTATGTGCGAAATCGCATCGGCAGTTCTGCAAGACCGAGAATCTGTTTCCTGATCCGCGTAAGCTGTGCATATGCGTTCTCCGGTGCTCGCAAAGTATCCGAAATATATCGAAAGAGATTTCTAAGATCTGCCGCCGCCTGAGATGAAACATCAACCCGATACTGCATGATGTCCCTCCATCATCTCCGCAAAAACTTCCTCCGCCGGACGGACTCTGCCCGCCGCGAGGTCTTCTAAGCCCCTTTTTCAGTTCGCGCTCGAGTTCTGCCTCACTGAGATCGGCACGATGGAGCGGCCGTGTTGCCTCCCTGTTCCTTCACAGAGAACGGCAGCCCACGATGGATGAGGCACTGACGCAGGAATACATTGACGGCGGTGGAGAGATCGAGTCCGAGATTCTGGAAGAGTGCCATCGACTGCGCCTTGACATCAGCATCAATGCGGATCTGCGCGGATACGGTTGCCATAGGATCACCTCCTTTTTACATTCGATACGCTTATTATATCGTTTTTTTCGGTACAACGTAAACAATTTTTTTCAAAAATATGCTATCCACAGCATAACAGGGGTAAGCAGTGCACGGTCGCACAAAAATCGCGATTTCTCACGAGATCGAAAAAGGCGCAGGCAAATGCCCACGCCTTGCTATGAAAATGCAGTTTACACGCGATGATTCAAGTCTTTACGCTCCATGTCCAAAATCCCTGTCAGCGTCCCAATTTTTGCTCTCTGCCAATCATCACATTCGTCGTAAAAGCACAGATCCTTTTCGCTTCTTAAAAGATACGAAATGGCTCCTCCTCCGAGTTGTCGTAGATATGGCAGATGTCGCTCACGGCGACGACCTTGGGAACTAACACTATCGCACGGTCATAACGCGCATAGATCTTCTCCTCGGGAACATCGTGCCCGCCCTGATGCTACACGAGCCTTTACACGATAGACATTGATCATCGGGTCTATAGGTCAGGACATAGTAGCAACGAATAAAATAGCCCATCTCCTGCGCACGTTTCAAAAGGTCCAAATTGCGCGACGTGGAAAGTACGGTCTCAAAGCAAAAGTCTCTCTTGTCAGAAAGATAGGTCTCTCGCTGCCGTTCGGCAAGCTGCGCTGCTTCAAGATCATCACACTTGAGATTCTTCTTGATTTCATCAGCATTGATATAATCCATCTGAGAGGGACGCAGAATCTCTGTAAAGGTGCTCTTGCCCGAGCCATTCGGTCCCGCAAAAACGATGATTTCAGGCTTTTTCTGCATGTTGTTCATCGCATCTTACCCGTATCGGCACACGCTGTCCATCGCTCCTGATCTCGTAGATTGTCTTCGTCTTGCGATCGTAAGCAATACTCGATACGCCTCTTGCCTGGTTCTTCGCCAGTGCAATACGCACCGCCGCGCGAGCGCCCTGCACAACCATATCATCCGTCATCTCCGTGGTCGCCATCGTGCCACCTCCTTCGGTATTTCTACTATATCATATTTTTGATGGAAAGCACACGGGGACGATCACAGGGCATTTCCTTTACCATGGGCTTTTCCGCGCCCTCACATCTCCTCCGCGCGTGCGATGCGCTGCAGGAGGTTCTCTGCGTATTCCTGCGCACGGCGAAAACTCCTCCATGGACAGAATGAGCAGCACGTAGTCATCCGTGCCGTCGTCCATCCCCGCGAGCAGCGTATCCGTCCACTGTGCGTTTACCTCCTCACACCACGCGGGGACGCCGTATTCTGCGTGGAGTGACGCCGGCAGTGAGAGCGCCCGTCCCGCGACGAGCTCCTCCAGTGCCGCGACGAAGTCCTCCTTCGCCGTTCTCGTAGCCAGTACGACAGCCCGCCCGCAGGAGATCATCTCCTCCGAGAGCTCATACCACGCATCATTCCACGCGTCGCTCTCCTCGGTATGCGTCGGCAGCTCCACACGGCGGCAGAATGCCCCTGCGCGTTCTGCCCCGAGCAGCATCTCCGCCAGTGCTGTGAACGCCGCCTTTTTGCTCTGCGCCGCTCGTCGCGTGCATCTCTTGATACCGCTCTTTGGGCGGCAGTACCCTGCGCTGCACAAACGCCCGCATGATCGCAGCGGCCTCCTCGTCGCGCAGGTCGGGGATCCCGCAGGTTTTTCCGTCGATCGTGAGGGAGAGATTCACCGTGCCGTGCGCACGCCCGCGCGTCGCCTTCATGCACGTACAGCCCTCGATCGCCTGCGGCGGATACAGCTCCAAATACATATTGTTGCCGTCCCGCATCGCTGCGAGATGATTGTCAATGCCAACAATATGGAATCCCGGGCTGTTGGATAGACTGCTCTTCAGCCGCCACGTCTCGTAGGTATCAAAGATCTTTTCCTGTATCCACTGATAAAGTCCCATGGCATGTCTCCTATTGCACCATCATGGATGTTCCTCGGTACCCCACATCGTGAGTGCACAAATGCACGAAAAGACACGGCTCGCGCGTCCGTGTCTTTTCGCGTATTCTCATATCAGCCCCGCGCGACTTCCTGTACGATCGCAAGAGTGAGCTCCGCCGCATGCATAGAGATCCTGTACGAGGATGCTCTCCTCCTTCGTGTGACAGTCCGTCATGCCGACGCCAAGGACAGTGGTCGGCACGCCGTAGGCGTTGAAGTGGTTCGCATCCGAGCCGCCGCCCTCCTCCTCGAGCACGACAGGGAAATTGCACTTCTCCGCCGCGCGCCGCAGGTAGCGGATGGGCAGTGCATCGGCGGGCAGCTCGTACGGATCATGGTCCTTCTTGATCTCGATCTCGGCGCGGCAGCCTGTCCCTCAAGCGCGCCGTGGATGGCGTCCACCATGCGCTGTGTGAGGCGTCGAGCTTCCCTGTCACGGCTGCGCGTCTCGAAATCCAGCGTAGAACTCTGCGACGACATTCGTCGCCGTAGCCGCCCGCGATCTTGCCGACGTTGCAGGTCGTCTCCGCGTCGATGCGCCCCTGCGGGATCAGCCGTGAGCACGCGTCCCGCCGCCGTGATCGCGTTCTCTCCCGCCTCGGGTCGATCCCGGCGTGCGCCGCCTCGCCGATGATGCGCACCGCCAGCTGGTTCTTGCCCGGTGCCTTAAACGCCGCCGTCCCCGCGTGCCCGTGGGTATCGAGCGTATAGCCGAAATCCGCGTGGAGCAGCGCCGTATCGAGACAGCGCGACCCGTTGACCCCGCCCTCCTCGGCGACGGTAAAGACGATCTGCAGGTCACCGTGCGGGATGTTCTGCTCCTTGAGACAGCGCAGAGTCTCGAGAATGGCAGCGACGCCTGCCTTGTCGTCCGCACCGAGAATGGTCGTGCCGTCGGAACGGATCACGCCGTCCTCAACGATCGGCTTTATATTGGCACACGGCTCCACACAGTCCATGTGCGCCGTGAGCATCACGGTCGGCGCATCCGTCGCCGTTCCCTTAAAATTTGCGACAATATTGCCGCAGTTGCCGCCGAGGAACTTTCCCGCAGCATCCTCGTGAATCTCCGCCGCACCGAGCTCACGCAGACGCGCCGTGAGGAGATCGCCGATCTCGCGCTCATCGAGCGTCGAGCAGCGGATGGAGACGAGGTGCGGGAAATCGTCCAAGACTCTTTGCTGATCAATCTGCGAGATGCCTACTTTCCGAGGAAGAGCACAATCATAAAGGTGATGGTCGCGAGGAGCATCAGGGAGTGCGTTGCGCTTTGACAGCTCCATCGGGCTGACCTTTGCAAGGCCTGCGCAGACGAGTGCCGCGCCTGCCACCGGCGACATGGAGCGCCCGATCGAGGCCGGCCATCTGGGCGAGCGAGCTGAGGTCGATGATGGTCATGCCGAACGTCTCCGCATGCGGGTAATTGCACCGTTGAACGCGAGTGCCGCCGCGTCGCCCGGAGCCGGAGATCACCGCAATGATGAAGGGACCGAACGCCCCGCGATCTTTGCGACGGACTCAGAGCCCTTCATCGCCTCGATCAGAGGCGTCCGTCAGCCCCATGGCGGTCGTACCGGCGGTAAAGACGGCGGCGGAGACGATGAGACCGATCACCGCCATCGCCTCCCCATGCCGTCGAAGAATTTCCGCGTGATCTCCTGTGGATTGGCGCGTGACGACGAGGGCGAGCACCGTGCCGACGATCATGGCCGTCGGCACATCGGTGAGCGGCAGGACGGCGATCTGCTTGCCGCCGAGCACGAGCAGGACGAGCGGTACCGAGCGGCACGAGTGCGTAGAATCGGATTGACCTTAAAATTCTTGCCGCCCTCCTCCCGCTCGAGGCGGAGATGGTATGTTTCGCGGCGCGCGTCGTCGAGGGCCCCCCGCGCAGAACCGCAATCGCCGTCAGGGTCACGACTGGCGACGATGGAAAGCGATGATCGCCGCCGGCACCTGCGCCATGATGACCGTCATGAGGTCGGTCTGTGCGAGATCGGCGACGAAGATAGTGTGCGCCTGCCCCGGGCTGATCGCACTCCCCACGTCCCCGCGAGAACCGCTGCTGCCGCCATAGCGGGGTGGACCCCCGCCGCCATGAGCGTGGGGATGAGGATGCTGCCGACCGCCGCCGAGCAGCCTGCTGCGCTCGGGATGGCAATATTGATCCACCACGTGAGCAGGGTCGCGAGCGGGATCAGGATAAACTTGCTCCGCGTGATGACCCCCGAGATGGACTCGACGAGATGTCGGTCACAGGTCGTGATCTTCATGACGAATGAAAAGCCCATCACCGTACAGATGACAGGGACGAGCGAGCCATGCACCATCGTCTTGCTGAACGTCGTCACGGCATTCCCCATAACGCCGCCGATAAAGCACATGAGAAAGCCTGCGGCGAGCAGCACCATGCGCGTCTCGTACTTCTTTGATAATGGCGGCAAACGCGAGAATGACGATAATTCCTCCGGCAATAGCCAATAAGAAAACCTCCTTCGATAAGACAACAAAACTACCATAGACAAAATTACTGCCTATAGTAGTTTCGCCGAAATAATAGAAAAACCTCTACTTTTTCCAATTAAATCACAGTTAGGACATCCTACTCCGCAATGCCCGGGCGCGTCATCTGGCGCGGCGAGAGGATGTGCGAGAGCTCCTTCTTCGTGAGAATGCCGCGATCGAGGATGATCTCACGGATGGGCTTTCCTGTTGTATACGCCTCCCTTCGCGAGCTCGGCGGAGTTTCTCATAGCCGATGTGCGGCAGGAGTGCGGTGACGATGCCGACACTGTTGTCGAGCCATTTCTGGCACTCGCTCAACGTTCGGCTCAAGGCCGATGAGGAGCTTGTCGACAAATGTATTGACGGCGCGCGTGATGTAGTTCAGCGAGTTGAACATATTGAACGCCATGACGGGCTCCATCACATTCAGCTCGAACTGGCCGTTCTCCACGCCGAGCGTCACGGCGAGATCGCCCGCAATGACCTGATAGCACGCCTGATCGAGCACCTCGGCAATGACGGGATCGACCTTGCCGGGCATGATCGAGGAGCGGGCTGGCGCATCGGCAGGTGCAGCTCGTTCAGCCCGCAGCGCGGCCCGACGCCATCAGGCGGAAATCGTTCGACATCTTGATGAGGACGAGCGCGGCGTTCTTGAGTGCCGAGGAGAAATCGGCGAACGCATCCGTATTGTTCGTCGCGTCGATGATGTTCTGCGACGTGCGGTACGTCTCCCCGTGATCTCCGAGAGGCGCTTGGCGACCGCCTTGATGTAGAGCGGGTTCGGCGTTCAGCCCCGTGCCGACGGCGGTGCCGCCCATGTTGATCGTGTGGATCGCGCGCTGGACAATGCGCGTGCGCTTCATGCAGCGGCGCACGGCGGAGGCGTATGCCCCCATCTCCTGTCCGAGCGTGATGGGCACGGCGTCCTGCAGATGCGTGCGCCCCATCTTGAGAATGCCGCGGTAGGCCGTCGCCTTTTTCTCGAGCTCCGTCGCGGGGACGCTCGGGAGCGGCGAGGAAGTCGTCGCTCTTTTCGAGGCAGACCTTGATGCCCGTGGGAAAGGCGTCGTTCGTCGACTGCGCCATATTCGCGTGATTGTTCGGCGAGATGATGTCGTAGCGCCCCTTCGCCTCGCCGCGCAGCTCCAGCGCGCGGTTGCAGAGCTACCTCGTTCATGTTCATATTGATCGACGTGCCCGCGCCGCCCTGAATCGGGTCCACGGGGAACTGGTCGATCAGCCCGCCCGCGATGATCTCATCCGCCGCCTGCACGAGCACATCGCCGATCTCACGCCGCAGACGTCCCGTATCCATGTTTGCGAGCGCCGCCGCCTTCTCACCTTCGCGAGGGCGACGATAAAGTCGGGGTCGAGCCTGCCCCGTGATGTTGAAGTTCTCCACCGCGCGCATCGTCTGTACGCCGTAGTAAAACCTCATCCGGCACCTCTAAATCCCAAGGAAATCGTGTTCTTTTCGCATCGTGATCTCTCCCTTGCGGTCCCTACGCCTGTTATCAACAATTGTATACAGTATACCACAAAACAGAAAAATAGATAGTGCTTTGAAAAATAAATGGCATTTTATTCTTTTCCCATACCTTCATCCACATCATTCTTTGCGGATCATTGGAAAACGTACGAAAAATAGACGAGACTACTGTACGGAAGCTTCTGACTTCGTACGGCTGTCCCGTCTCTCTTCTTATCGATCGTGAATATGGTTCGAGGACATCAGGGCGCGCATGAGTGCCCACACGGGTCAAACTCCATCTTGGCAGCAGCTGCCCTTCCAAAGATCGAGGTCGGCGACGATGAGTTCCTCCCGATCCCATACAGGCTCCGTGAGGAACTCACCGAAGGGATCAACAATACAACTCCCACCGCGGCAGGCGATCTCTGGCAGACGATCAATCTCCTCCTTACAGTGGAGCTGGTCGCGCGGGTAGTCTTCCCGTTTGAAGAACATATCGGCATTAATGAAGTAACAGCGCCCCTCGGACCGATGTGCCGCGCTGTGTTGATCCACGAGTCCACGTCATTCGTGTTCGGTGCAATGAAGATATTTACGCCGCGCTGATAGAGGCGCCGCACGGGCGAGCGGCATATAGTTTTCCCAGCAGATAAGACTGCCGAGTGGTCCCCACGGGCTCTCCACCGTTGGGAAATATCCACGATTCGCGTCGCCCCAAACAAACCGCTCCGCACCGGTCGGCTTAAGTTTACGGTGCACAGAGGCAAGCACCCCATCGGGCGTAAACATGATATTCGTGTTGTAAAGTGTCCCCGTCGTATCATCGCGCTCGGACACACCGATGCTTTGAGGTAGATATGGTACTTCTTTGCCGCTGCGCCAAGCGCCTCCGTCTCAGGGGCCTGGGCAGACAACAGAGTTATCGTAATATAGCTTCCAGTCCTTGCGCCCTTCCTCATCACGACTGCCGACTTTGAAGCCAAATGTCAGCCTGAACGGATAGCCCGGGAGGAAAAAGCTCCGGAAAAGACGACAAGTTCAGCCCCCTGCTTGGCAGCTTTGTCAATCCACTCCAGTGCTTTTGTTTAGTGATGCCGTTTTGTCGAACATCACTGGGGATGCTGGACAAGGGCAAGTCGACATTTTTTTCTTTTAGATCCTGCATGAAAATATCTCCTTTCAGCGATTGCGGCTGCGATAGCGTTCAACAATATCCTCGTCGTAGTCCCAGAGAGCGCATCACAGATTTTCTTCTGCTCCTGATAGTCCTTCAGAGCAAAGGCAACGTATTTTTGACAGACGGAAGAGGGCGATAACGTTAAAGAGTACCATGAGTGCGCCAAAAGATCAGCAAACTCCCACATGGAGATAACGGGGACGATCGATCCAAAAAGAATTAGACAGAGTGCAAAGATGCGGTAAATTGTGACCGCATGTTTCTTGTCCGGAAAGAGATATCGTGTGTTGACCTCACCGTAGTACATATTGGCAAGTAGTGTTGTATAACCGAACAGAAACATAGCGGCGGCAACCAGCCAGTAGCGAGATCTCCAAACGAAGAGGAAAAATGCAGCCTGCGTCAGCTGGATCCCCGTAAGACTGCCATTCAGTGCGCCGGAGAGAAGAATGCAGAATGCAGTACAGCTACAGACAATAATCGTCGTCACAAAAACTCCAAAGCATGCCCGAAAGTCCCTGATTGACCGGATGCTTGACGTTTGCGGCAGCGTGCATGGACGGTGTTGTGCCGGCACCAGCATCGTTGCTGAACAGCCCACGTGCTACACCATAACGGAATGCTTCCTGCACACTGTAGCCGAGCACGCCGCCTGCCGCCTGTTGAACGCCGAAGGCAGAATCAATGATGAGCCTAAACATATCGGCAATCCACTCAGCGTGTGTCACAAGAACAATCAGAGCAAGAATGATGTATGCGAATGCCATAAAGGGAACAATAGGAAGCGACCGTCGACAGGCGCTTGATTCCGCCAAAAATGACAAGTCCGACGAGAGCGACTAGGATCACACCGATGGCAAGCGGAGAGCTCTGCCTGTCCGCTGAACGATCCGGCGATAGAGTTACTCTGCACCATGCAGTAGACAACGCCGTTGCCGAGGATAACAGAGATCGAGAAGAGAATCGGCAACACCTTCGCGTTCAGTCCGCGCCGCATATAGTAAGCGGGACCTCCGCGAAAGGTCGTCCCATCCTCATTCTTTACGCGGAATATCTGAGCAAGAACCGCCTCGCCAAACATGATGGGCATTCCGAGAATCGCGGTGACCCACATCCAAAAGATCGCACCCGGCCCACCGGAGGCGAGTGCTGTCGCGACACCGACGAGGCTGCCCGCGCCTACCTCACTGCCAATCGCGGAGCAGAGTGCACCGAAAGCACTGACCCCCGTAGCGTTGCGACTCGCTTTCCATAGATTTGGTATCAGCTGGGTAAAATAGCGCACCTGTGGGAAACCGAGACGGATCGTGTAGAAAATGCCACAGGACAGCAAAATACCTGCGATCAGCCAGCCCCAAAAAACGCCGTTAATGGCCTTGATGACTTCCACGATGAAACTCCTCCCTTCAGAAGAACAATGCGGATATTGTCATACGACAAAGAACTCTATCGGTTCTCTAAAAATTATGGTATCATAGATGATGAATGCAGTAAAATTGAAATATATAAAAACATTCATCAAGAAAATCGATTAAAGGAGTCATCTATGGAGCTGCGCAATATCAAAAACATTCATTCATGCGGCGGAAACAGAAAGCTTTACCGCGGCAGCTCTGACGGGAAGGGTATGCGCAGTCTACTGTAAACCCAGCAAATACAGACATTGGAGCGGGAGTTGAATGCACAGTTGTTCATTCGTTCCGGGCGGCGTGTCAGCCTGTCGAGCGCGGGGCGAGAGCTCCTGCGTTTCGCGCGCCGCATAACGGCACTAGAGCAGGAGACCCTCGCGAAATTCCACGGTACAGCGGAACCGGCAGGAAGTTTTTTCATTGGCATCATCGAGACACTGGCAACGTCACGCTATATGACACAAATCGCGGCATTCATGCGGAATTATCCTAAAGTACAGCTACATGTGTGCGTGGACACAGCACCACGTTTGCGACGGGCACTGGTTCAGGGAAACGTAGATCTTGTCATTCTACTGGATCGCATGAATGAAAAATGCCCAGCTGCGTATCTTGCACCGATGCCGTTCAGAGGTACAGTTCATTGCTGCATCGAACTCCGCCTATGTCGGACATCCGATCCGACTGGAGGAACTGGTGAATGCCCCTTGGATTCTGACGGAGCGCGGGACGAACTATCGAAAAAGCTCGAGGATGACCTGGCAGAGCGCCAGCTTTCACATTGAACGAACGCATGGAGATCGGTACGAGTAAGACCATCATCGACTTCGTGGAGGCGGGACTAGGTGTCTCCCTGTTGCCCTGCCATCACGGTCGCCGATGCCGTACACTGTGGACGTCTCGCCGTCCTCAACGTGACCAACTATCAAATCCGAATGGATCTGCAGATCCTGGCCGCTGATGAACGCTGGCTACCGCCGCCGCTTGCCCTTCTTGCTGCAGATGTCGCAGCGGGATGGTCGTGAAGGCGTGCATATCAGAATAAAAACGTAGATCGCAAAGAGATAATTGTCAAAATCATGTAAGGAGGTTCGATATCATGCCATTTGCGATTGTACGCAACGACATCACAAAGATGCAGGTGGACGCCATTGTCGATTCTGCCAATCCCCGCGCCATTGTCGGCGGCGGTGTGGATCGCGCCATCCATCAGGCGGCGGGGGCAGAACTCCTAGCCGCGCGCAAGAAGATCGGCAATATCGCTACGGGCACGGCCGCTGTTACGCCGGCGTACCGCCTCCATGCCCGCTATGTCATCCATACGGTGGGACCGGTCTGGCAGGACGGCAGTCATGGGAACGCGAACTTCTCAGCCGTGCGTATCAAAATTCCCCTACGGCTGGCAGCAGAACGCGACTGCTCCTCCATTGCCTTCCCGCCCCTATCCGCGGGCGTAGCTCGGCTGTCCTTCGGAGATCGCGATTGCTACGGCGGTGCAGGCCATTCGTGATTTTCCTACAGGAACATGATATGGACGTCTATCTGGTGGTGTTCGACCGAAAGAGTTTTAAGATCTCGGATACGCTCTTTGACGACGTGCAGAGCTATCCGACGAGAGATACGTCGCGGAGCTGCTGGAGGAGGAATATCGCGGTGATGATCGCGACCGCCGGATCGCGGCCTGTCACGAGGCGGCATATCTGAACGCCGCAGAGGCCTGCGTGAGCGAGGCTGCGCCGATGTTCGCAGCGAAGGATGCTGATGCGGGCGCCCACTCCTTGGAGCATTTACTGGACGACATCGACGATACATTTTCTGAGACGCTGCTTCGGCTCATTGACCTCAAGGGAAAGAGTGATCCGGAGATATACAAACGGGCGAATGTGGATCGCAAGCATTTCTCGAAGATCCGCAACAATCCCGCCTACCAGCCCAGCAAGAATACAGCCCTGACCTTTGCTGTGGCGTTGGAACTCGATCTCGATGAGACGCGTGATTTTATCGGACGCGCGGGGTATGCGCTCTCCCACAGCTCCAAGATGGACGTCATTGTGGAGTATTTTATTGAGCGAAAGGAGTACGATATCTTCACCATCAACGAGACGCTCTTTTGCGTTCCAGCAGCCCTTGCTTGGCTGTTGAGGGATGCACGCGGATAAATATAGCGATTCTTTCGATGTCGCCCTGACAGGCGACCTTGCGCCTTCGCATTTTTTGCTAGAATGTAGTCAGCTGAAAGAAGGAGGCGCTTATCATGAAGAAGGGTTTAACGGAGATCGTGTTCATTCTGGATCGGAGCGGTTCGATGAGTGGCTTGGAGGCAGACACCATCGGAGGGTTCAACGGGCTCATCAAAAAGCAGCGCAAGGAGAGCGGTGAGGCGCTTGTCTCCACCGTGCTGTTCGACGATGTGTGCGAGGTGCTCCATGACCGCGTGCCGATGGAGCAGGTGGAGGAAATGACCGCGGACACCTATTTTGTCCGGGGGTGTACGGCACTCCTCGATGCCGTGGGCGGTGCGATCCACCACATCGGCAACATTCACAAATACGCCCGCGATGAGGACCGGCCGGAGAAGACGCTCTTTATCATCACCACGGACGGCATGGAGAATGCCAGCCACCGCTATACCTATGACAGGGTGAAGAAGATGGTCGAGCGGCAAAAGGCAAAATACGGCTGGGAGTTCCTCTTCCTCGGAGCAAAACATAGACGCTATCGAGGCGGCGGGCGATATCGGCATCTGCAGCAGATCGTGCGGTCACCTACCAAAGTGACCAACAGGGACAGCACTCAACTACGAGGTCTTGCAGGGAAGCCATACACCACGTGCGGACCTGTGCCGCGCCGCTGACGGGCACGTGGAAAGACCGCATTGATGCGGATATGCGCCACAGGAAAAACGCTGGGGGCTTTAAGAAAAATGCCTTTCGGGCACAAAACGGGGTGTTGTACGAAGTTTTCGGCTTCGCACACGCCCCGTTTTTTTCATGCGTGTGTGATGTCTTTACAGATAATTTCTAGGCTTGTCCCACGGTGGAAAAAAATTTGCTGAATGGCTTCGTGGAAACCTCTGTATTCCTGATCTAGAGCATGTTGATTCTCTAATTTCACTTTGATACAATATTGTCGCTTACATTTTTATCAGCCATTCCCTAGAAAATGTCAAATTCAGGAGGTGCTTGTATGGGACCAAATAAAACAGTTCATTATGGACAACCATATTCAAAATGGTAAAGGATAAGGATCCTTTACTCAAGGATGGATTTTTCTCCTACAAGTGGCCAGCTCCCTGTCATCCAACAACCAAACCATTTTGAAGGAATACGTTCAGTTGCTCGGCATCTTTGACGCCGTGATACAAGAGGTCGCTGTCGTAGAATATCCTTGTATGTTTGGCCCTCCTTCGATATGGGAAAAACTCTATGGTCATTTGAGCTTTGCAATCCGATCGTTCTGATAACCACACACGGAAAGTTTGAAATCGAGTATGCTGAATCAAGTTCTGTTCGCATATCAAAAGACTACATTCCAGAAAAATTTTACTGCAGCACCGAGGAGTTAGCTCGCTTCCATCTGCAAGACCCTATTGTCCCGTTTGATTGGCGAAAAATAACGGGCATCACGGTACACGAGCAGACCTTCACGCAGACTTTGATTTTACAGAATCCTGCGGGATTGATCTTCCGGACGATTTGCCTTCGTATATCAAGGAAATGCAGCTTCGTCCGAAAGCGGACGCCTGCTCTCGTTCTCCAGTGATTTTGACTGGGGAATCATTTCCCTGATATAGCCCTCCGCCCATTCTGCCAGCACGTCTTTTGCTACGCCTCCACAATCCCCATGAACTTGTCGAAGAACGCCTTGAGCTTCGCAATGACACTGCGCTTCTTCGCGGCGCGTCCGCCGCCAAAACGGCGCACGGGTGGGAGGATGGCGTCGAGGGCTGTGCCCGTTGTCTTGAGCCGTCCGTCGCGGAATGTGCTCGCGACGAATTTCTCCGTCTCGGCGGGTTTCAGGTTCTCCTCCGCGACAATGGAGGCGAGTTCCTTTTCCTTCTCCTCTGTGACGTATTTGCGCCAGTCCTCCATCACCTTGGTATCCGTATTGACGGTCGCGAGGAAGCCGTCGATCAGCTCCTTCTTGCTCCTGAGCTCGGGGCTCGATCCGACGGCGCGGTCAATCGCGCCGATGATGCTCTTATCCGCGCCGTTCGTCGCGTGGTACTCTCCACGAGCACGAGGGATGTAGTCGATGTTAATGTCCACCTGGCGGATGAGCTCCAGCTCGAACACGACATCGTCGTTGATGTTCTCCTTCTCGGCATTCCCCCTGCCCCGTCAGCAGACGGTGTATATCGAGATAGACGCTCTGGTAGTCCTGCAGATCGCGCGGCGGCAGCAGCGGATCGTCCTCCGCAAAGTCGTCAAACGCCGTGAGGATGTTCCGCAGGCGCAGGATGCTGCCGAAAATCCGCACAAAGTCTTTCTGTGCCGCCTCGCCTAAGACCTGCGCACCGACGGCGAACTTCGCACGCAGCTCTGCAATCAGCTCCGCATAGCCCTTGTGGTGCTGCCCCTTTTCATCGTCATAGCCATCGTAGTAGTCGCGGAAACCGCGCAGGAGCACGACACTCTCGGCATTCTCATCGCCAAAGAGCGAGATCGCATCGTCCGTCGCCTTCGCGAGATTGCGGAACGCGACAATATTGCCGAATGTTTTGACGGAGTTCAGGATCCGATTCGTCCGCGAGAATGCCTGAATCAGCCCGTGGTATTTCAGATTCTTGTCCACCCAGAGCGTATTGAGCGTCGTCGCGTCAAAGCCCGTGAGGAACATATTCACCACGATGAGGAGATCGATCTCGCGTTTCTTCATCCGCTGCGAGAGATCCTATAGTAGTTCTGGAACGAATCTCCGTCCGTCGAGAAATTCGTGTGAAAGTGCGCGTTGTAGTCCGCAATCGCATGCGCAAGAAAGTCGCGGCTCGTCGGGGTGAGGCTCGCCGTATCAAAGTCCTCATCGGGCAGCGCATCCTCGGATCGTCCTCATTCGCCGCATAGCTGAAAAATGGTCGCAATCGTGAGGTCGCGCCCCGCCGCGCTCAGCTGACGGCGAAACTCCTCATAGTACGCCATGCAGGCGGGAATCGACGCGACGGCAAACATCGAGTTAAAGCCGAGGACACGCTGCCCCTTCAGCGAATACGCCTTGCTCCGCATCGTCTTCTGGTCGAAATGCGCGAGGATATACTTCGTCACCTCACGAATGCGCTCGGGCGCGGCGAGCGCCTTTTTCCCGATCAATCGCGCGCACCTCCTTGTCGTCGACCGCCTCCTTGCTCTTGATCGTATTGATATAGTCGATGCGGAACGGCAGGACATTCCGTCATTGATCGCATTCACAATCGTATAGGTGTGCAGCTTGTCCCCGAAGAGCTGCGGCGTTGTCCGCGCCGAGGGACGCCCCGCACCTGCCGCATTCGGCGCAAAGATCGGCGTCCCCTGTAAAGCCGAAGACGTGGTACTTCTTGAACGCCTTGGTGATCACCGTATGCATCTCACCGAACTGCGAGCGGTGGCACTCATCGAAAATCAACACCACATGCTTTCCATAGATCGGGTGCATCCTGTTCTGCCGGATAAAATTCGACAGCTTCTGGATCGTCGTCACCACAATGCGTGCACCATCGTCCGCCAGCTGGCGCGCGAGCACCGCCGTCGATGTATTGCCGTTCGCCGCCCCCTTCTCGAAGCGGTCGTACTCCTTCATCGTCTGGTAGTCGAGATCCTTGCGGTCGACCACGAAGAGCACCTTCCGATTCAGGCATCGCCGCAGCGAGCTGCGCTGTCTTGAACGAGGTCAGCGTCTTGCCCGAGCCCGTCGTGTGCCAGATATAGCCGCCGCCCTCGATGCGCCCCCCATCGTCTTGTAGTTCGACGAAAATCTTGATCCGGGCGAGAATCCGCCCGTCGCCGCGATCTGATATGGGCGCATGATCATCAGCACTTCTTCCGTCGTGAAAATGCAGTAGCGCGTCAGGAGTGCGAGCAGCGTGTGCCGTGCGAGGAACGTCCGCCCGAAATCCATCAGATCGGTGATAAGACGGTTGCCCGCATCCGCCCAGTAGGACGTAAACTCAAAGCTGTTGCTCGTCTTTTTGCTCGCCTTGCGCCCAGCCGCATCCATCTCGCGGATATGGCTCTCGCGCGTCGTATTGGAATAGTACTTCGTATTCGTCCCGTTCGAGATCACAAAAATCTGGACGTACTCATAGAGCCCTGTGCCCGCCCAGAACGAATCCCGCTGATAGCGTTTGATCTGGTTAAACGCCTGACGGATCTCCACGCCGCGCCGTTTCAGCTCCAGATGCACGAGCGGCAGCCCGTTCACGAGGATCGTCACATCGTAGCGATTCGCATGTGCCGCCGCATTCTCCCCCGCCCCTGCACCGCCCTCCACCGCATACTGATGGATCACCTGCAGGCGGTTGTTGTGGATATTGTCCTTGTCGATCAGGCGGATATTCTTCGTCGTACCATCGTCACGCCTCAGGTTCTGTATATAGTCCGTCTGGATACGGCGCGTCTTCGTTGCGATACCGTCACTCGCGGGTGCGATTGACGTTTTGAAGAACCGTTCCCACTCCGCATCCGTGAAGTCATAGCCATTCAGCGCCGAGAGCTGCGTGCGGAGATTGTCGATCAGCTCCGCCTCATCGTGAATCGGGAGATAGGCACAGCCCTCCTCCTCAAGGAGACGGATGAGCGCCCGCTCCAGCGCCTCCTCCGACTGATACGAGCCGTACGGCGCACGCTCCTCCCGCACATACTGCGCGAGCACCGTACTCTCCTCCGCACTCGCGATGAGATTGTAGTACATGATGTCCCTCGTTTCTTTCTGTGTGGTAGATAGGCGAACCTTACAATCACAAAAAAATCACTGAAAAAGCCAGTATTTACAAGCATTGGCGGCTGTCTCGATCTGCGTCTAAAGCAGCGTTTTTCCCATCAAACCTTACAAAATGGACTTTTTACCTCACATTTTCCATTTTACCTACAAATTGCCTTTCGGAAGAATTGCCTCATAGGTACTGATTGGGATCATATTTCCCTCCATTTGCTTTCACTAACTCCATATCGATCAGGGTGTTGAGCCTTTTCAGAATCGTACCTGATGAACGTTTCGTATATGCAGAAAGCTCCGAACGCCTTGCGGGTCCATGATTGATAATATAGGTGAGCATTTGCTGTTGTATATGATCTAATCCGTCCCATGCAGGTGCTCCAACATGATCGATGGTGTGCAGCCCTGCCGCCGTCGCCGCATCAAAATATTATTTTGTGAGAACCAGGCGGACATTCTCATTCGACTCCGTATAGACAGGCTCATCGAGAAAAAGTCGGCCATCTCTTGATAGATTCGATTGACTCCTTTCCATTGAGTTCCCTCACCCATCCAAACTCAGTCAACACACGAGAGATACGCGGATTACGGGAGTAGCGTGTCTCCTTGATGTCTCGATCGTAACAATATTGGGCAATCTGCCGGGACTCTCAATCTCCAATCGATCATCATACATCGTAACCTTAATGAAACTGCCGCTCATTGCATATTCCCTGATGTGTAACTGCATCTCACAATTCCTTCCAGCCATGCAAATTCGGGGTACCCGGAACACTTTGAAACTTGCCGCTGGACACATCAAACATCATAAACTCACGAAGCTGAGTTGCAATAAAACTCTTTGTCTCTTCAATAATACGCAGCAAAGGAAGCTCAATGCTTTTATCACGCGTAATGTTGATCTTTGTCCCAACACCTGCATACGTCCCGTCATAGCGCAGAAAACGAACGCGACAGTTCGGATAGAACTGTGCAATATTCTTTGCGAAAAGAAGTACCGCCGCATTCGACAAATACTCTTTTTCCTGAACACGTTTGATCAAATCCACGCGCCCGCAGAACCTGCAAAGAGGACTGCTCTGCCGCGCCAATGACAGATTTATACTTATCCAAAAGTTCGGCATCCAAATCCTCAATGCGGGCATCCCAATTCGGCTCATCCTCAAACGAGCGTACTTTTTGCATACTCCAGATTTTTTGAGGTCATCACCATGCAGTTCCTTCGTTCGGTCGGCAATCCTGAGCCATACTCGCTCCTGAATATTTCGAACAATCTGCCCCGTACTCTCCTGGATGTGGAGCAGAAGAAGGCGATCTGCTGCTCCATTTACATTCACAACATCGAGAAACTCTTTTTGATAACGTGGCATAGGACGACAGAAGTCCTTTGGGGCACTGACAAAGTCATTGATTCTATCCTGTCCGACAAAATTGATGCCCTCCAGTGTGCGTGTCGTATTACTGACACCAATCACGATCGTTCCGCCATCTGCATTTGCAAAGGCAGAAATGAGTGGTGCAAGATCGGATGGCTTGATCTGCGCCGATTTACAATCAAAATATTTATTCTCCTTCTCATGCAGAATATAGTCCAATGTCAGCATCCGATTGATCGCAGAGCTTACAGGCATAACAGGCCTCCATTCTGTAAAAAAATGTAACCTTACAAGTTCTTGAACAAGCCTTTTCAACGGCTTAGCGCTCGCAAATATCCAGCAATACCAAGCCTTTTGGAGAACAGGTAAAAATATACGGCACTGTTTTTTCTGCATGAACCTTGCAAAACCATATTTGAACTTCACAAGTTACAAAAATAGTTATGCCCCTTGCGCGGGAAGGTGAGGAGCTTGTCGCGATAGTATTCGTACTGCTTTTTGCGGGCGGCGATCTCGGCGGGCAGCCCCTGCGTGAGGTCATGGCAGAGCGCATCGAACCGGTCGAGGATGGAGACGATTTTTGCCTGCATTTCGAGCGGCGGGATGGGGATTTTTATCGACTTTAATTGTCCTGCTGTAATCAGAGGCTGTCCACCACCACGAGCAAGCTGATTCAAATTCACATACACTAAGTAGTAAAAATGTACTTCATATCCACATCATTTATCACATCGACAATAAGCGTATTATCCGACACATCATATTTACCAGTCACATGTTCTCATCCTGCCCTGTAGAATCCGTTGCGGACGTTCTCCCTGCCGATGACCTTGGCGAATTTCAGCAGGAGTGAGCCGCTGCCGCAGGCGGGTCATAGACTTTGTTCACCTGCGTTTTTCCCAATGACGGTGAGGCGCGTGAGGAGTTCGGAGACCTCCTGCGGGGTGTAGTACTCGCCGCCGCTCTTGCCCGCGTTCGAGGCGTACATCCGCATGAGGTATTCGTACGCGTCGCCGAATGCGTCGATGGTGTTGTCCTGATAGTGTCCGAGGCGCATCGCGCCGACGCCGCTGAGGAGTTTCGTCAGCTTTGGCGTTGCGCTCCTTGACGGTCGCGCCGAGCTTGCTGCTGTTCACGTCGAATTCGTCAAAGAGTCCCGTGAGGTCGTCCTGACAGGGCGTGCCCGTCGCCGAGCTCCGATGTGACGAAAGACCTGCTCGAGTGTCTCGTTGAGGGCTCTCGTTGGTCTCCGCCCGTGCGAGGACGTTCTGAAAGAGCTCGCTCGGCGGGATGAAGAAGCCGAGGATCTGGACGATGTTGTCCTTCTCCGCCATCGCCTCATCATCGGGGAGGGCGGCATAGTCAAACTCCCTGTATCCCCCGCCTCGCGCTCCTCCGCGTTGAGGTGAGTCGGTCAGTTTCTCTGAGATATAACGGTAGAAGAGCGTGCCGAGGACGTACTGTTTGAAGTCCCAGCCGTCCACACTGCCGCGCAGGTCGTTCGCGATCTGCCAGATGGCGCGGTGCAGCTCCGCCCGCTCTACTTCTTTCTTGTTGTCCATGATCTTTCCCTCCGTTCGTCGTATCTCTTTATCATTCGCCATGGCGAAAGCGTTGTCCTGCTTTTATGCAGGAACATCCATGGCGACTTGTATTTGGTGTTTCACAGACATAAAGGCATCGCTCATGACGCCCGAACCCCCCGCACCCACTTGTCTAAAATGCTTTACAAAAATAATTTTACGCTATAGTGTAGATAACTTCTCCCCATGCCTCTGCCATCCCATGGATGATATGCACACTTGGGGGCGTTTTGTTTCAATCAAAACCACAGGAAGGTGGTTTTTACTTGTTATATCTCGGGGAAATTGACAAAACCATATTTATGTCAATTACAACAGATTTATTGACAACAGAGGTAATTCTATCTGATACACAGATCAAACATATCCAATCACATCACCCAAATATTTTTGAAAGATACTGCACATATCTAACTCAGATGATTGAATTTCCGGATTACGTTATTGAAGCAAATCTTCCAAACACAGCTCTGATTCTAAAGAGTTTTTACGAATATGGCGAACAGTTCAAGCTAGTTCTTCGCCTCCAAAACCTCTAACGATCCCAATCATTATAAAAACTCTGTCATAACGTTCATGAAGATTGATGAAAAAGAATGGAATCGTTTGCTTCGCAATAAAAAAAGTTCTTTACAAGTCGAAGAATATCGGCTAAACTAAAGCTAACAACAGGCAGTTATTTTGAGGTGGTAAATTTCGTCCGGAACCACACGCCGACGGTATGACAGGGGAAACCCTGAGAGATGCAGGAGACGCGGACGCCCTGCCAAATAATTGTCTGTCACTGAGGGAGCGCGCGCAGAGATGCGGGCGCTTCTTTTGTATAAAAAGTATGGAAACATGAAGTTTGCATACAGAAATCGAGAATTTTTGTGCAAAGGGTATTATGTCGATACCGTAGGAAAGAAACACCAAGGCGATTATGAGTACATAGCTGACCAGCTGAAGCAGGATCAACTGAGCTTTGTTTGACCCAAGAGACCCATTTATGGGTGGCAAGCAATCTGTGCACGGCTGGCAGGTTAACAAAAGGCGTACTTGTACGCCGCCAATTACATAAGGGCTATGCCCGAAATGAAAAACCACCCGCCATGCGGGTGGATATTTATTTTTGTTGATGGAATTATTTGATCCGATACGCCGCGGCGTACATGACGGGGAGGACGAGGAGTGTCAGGACGGTGGCGACGATGAGGCCGCCCGCAATGGCGACGGCCATCGGCCCCCAAAAGATGTTGAACATGAGCGGCAGCATGCCGAGGATGGCAGCGGCTGCCGTGAGCATGATGGGGCGCAGGCGCAGGATGGCGGAGTCGATGATGGCGTCCATGGGCCGCTCGCCCGCCGCCTCATGTTTTTGGATCTGATCGATGAGGATGACGGAGTTGCGGATGATCATGCCGAAGAGGGCGAGTACGCCGAGGTAGGCGACGAAGCCCATCGCGGAGTCCGTGAGGAGCATGGCAATGACGACGCCGATGAGGCCGAGCGGCGCGGTGAGAAGGGTGAGTGCCATCTTGCCCATGCTGCCGACTTGGAACATGAGCAGGGTCAGCGATGATGAAGACTGCGGCAGGGACGGGTTTTACGAGGTAGTTCATGGAGTCGTCAGCGTCCGCGAGTGCACCCGACGGGACGATGGTGGTACCGGCGGGAGGTTCTCGCGCAGTTCCTCGGTCGCATCGTAGATGCGCAGGGCGGCGTCGTTGCCCTCGCCCTGTGTGACGTCCGCCTCGACCATGATGGACGGGAGGAGGTTGTGCCGCTTGATGAGTCCATCCTCTGCCTCGTAGGGAGAGGCGCGCGATCTGGTCGAGCGGGATGCTCCCGCTGCGCGTGGGGGATGGGGAGCGCACCGAGTTGTCCGAGGTCTGTGCGGTCTGCCTCGGTGAGCCGCAGGACGATGCCGAGGGTGCGGTCACCCGTGTAGAACTCCGCTGCCTTTGCGCCCGAGATCTCGGTGTAGAGCATCTGCTTGACGTCCCTAGCGCTGAGTGCCGTAGCGTTTCAGCTTGTCCTTGTCGAGGTCGACGCGGATGCCCTTTGCCTTTTCGGTCCAGTCGAGATGGACATTGTCGGTCGCAGGGTCGGCGGCCGCAATGTCGGCGACCTGCTCGGCGACGCGGCGCACCTCGTCGGTGGTCGGTGCCGAGACGCGCAGCATGACAGGGTAGTCCGCCGGCGGGCCGGTCTGGATGTACTGCGTTGCGACGCGCGCGCCCGTCAGCTCGTCGTCGGCGGCGTCACGGATGATGGCGGCGAGCGCCTCGCGCTCCTCTGTGCCCTTTGCCGTGATGACGAACTGGGCGCGGTTCTCCGCGTCCGCCTTTGGGTTGACGGTGAGGACGAAGCGCGGCGTAGATTGTCCGATGTAGGCGACGTAGTTCTCGATCTTGTCGCTGTTCTCGTCCAGTATGGCGGTGAGACGATCCGCCTCTGCCTGTGTGGACGCGAGCGAGGAGCCCTGCTGCAGGGTGAGGCTGACGAGCAGCTCGGGGCGCAGCGAGGGCGGGAAAAAGGTCTGTTTGAGGTGTGGGAAGGCGGCAAGGCTCACGAAGAAGACAAGGGCTGTGCTGACGAGGACGACGGCACGATGCGCGAGAAAGAAGGTGAGCACGCGCCGAAAGAACCGATAGAATGGCGTTGCGTATGGGTCGTGCTCCGCGTTCCCTCGATGCGAATGAGATGGTAGCCAAAGAGCGGCGCGACCATGACGGAGACGATCCAGCTGAGGAGGAGCGCGATGCCGATGACGGGGAAGAGGGCGGCGCAGAAACCTCGCTCGCCATGCCCTTGAGAAGGCGACGGGGATGAAGCCCGCGCAGGTGATGAGGGTGCCTGTGAGCATGGGTTTTGGCCGTCTGGGTAAAGGCGTGGCAGGCGGCGTCAAAGCGGGTCTTGCCGCGCTCGAGCTGGACGCTCATCATCTCGACGGCGATGATGGCGTCGTCGACGAGCAGTCCGAGGGCGATGATGAGTGCGCCGAGGGAGACTTTGTGCAGGTCGATGCCGAGGGCATACATGCAGACGAATGTGCCCGCGAGGACGAGCGGGATGCAGCACGCGACGACGAGCCCGGTGCGCAGTCCGAGCGAGAGGAAGCTGACGGCGAGGACGATGACGATGGCGATGGCCAGCGTCTCGACAAAGTCGTGGATGGAGTGCTGTACGACGGCGGGCTGGTTCGATACCTCGTGCAGCTCCATGCCGAGCGGGAGGTCCTCTCGGAGCTGTGCGGTGAGTTTCTTGAGGTCCTCGCCGAGCGCGAGGATGTTGCCGCCGTCCTCCATGGAGACGGCGATACCGACGGCGGGTGCGCCGTTATACTGCATTTTTCGGGTCGGCGGGGTCAACCGGGCGACGTGAGATGTCTGCAATGTCGCCGAGGCGGAATACACGCCCGTCCGCCGCGATGGGGAGGGCGCGGATGTCGTCGAGGCTGTCAAAGACGCCCGAGACGCGCAGGTTCACGGTGCCGTCCACGGTCTCAATCGAGCCGCCCGGGAGGACGGTGTCCTGTGTGCGCAGGGGCCTCCGTGATCGCCGTGGGCGGGATGCCGAGGAGGCGAGGCGGTCGCGTGCGATCTCGACGTAGATGCGCTCGCGCTGGACGCCGACCAGCTCGACTTTCTGTACGCTCGGGACGGAGAAGATGCGGCGGCGCACGTTCTCTGCGGCGGCACGCAGCTCCTCGTCCGTGTAGTCCTCGCCCGTGACGGCGTAGATGGAGCCGTATACGTCGTCAAAGCGGTCGTTGTAGAATGGACCGATGACGCCGTCCGGCAACTCGCGTTTTGCGTCCTCGCCGAAGTTGCGCACGTCGCGCCACGTCTGGCGGATGAGTTTCTCGTCGACGTCGTCGCGCAGGTCGACGTAGATGATGGTCTGTCCGGCGCGCGTCTCGCTCGTGATTTCCTTCAGCCCCGGGGTGTCTTGGAACCGCCGCTCGAGTTTGTCCGTGACCTGCTCCTGCATGTCCTCTGCTGTCGCGCCGGGCCATGCGGCGGTGATGACCATCTGGCGGATGATGAAGGAGGGATCCTCCATGCGTCCGAGGGACTCGTAGGCAAGGATGCCGCCAACGGCAAAGACGATGATGAAGTACCAGACGACGGAGCGGTGGCGCAGAGAGAGCTCAGTGAGGTTTCTCATTTCGTGCGCACCTTCTCTCCGTCATGGAGGCGGTGGACACCCGCCGTCACGACGACGGCGTTCTGCGGGAGCCCTGTGACGACGGCGTCCCGCTCGCGGAATGCGGTCACGGTGACGGGGCAGAGGTGTACGACGCCGTCCTCGACGATGTAGACCTGTGCCTCGTCGCCCGTCTGATAGATGGCGGAGAGCGGGAGCACCGCGCCGATCTCCGCCGGTGTGCCGAGGCGCACGCGTGCTGTCATGCCGAGCGGCAGGTCGGCGGGTGCGTCCACGAGGGCGATGCGCACGGTGTACGTGCCGCCCGCTGGATCGGCAATGGGCGCGATCTCGCGCACGGTGCCCGTGAGTGCCGCCTGGTTCGCCCAGAGGGAGACGGCGGCGGGCATGCCGAGGGAGACCTCGGCGAGACGGCTCTCGGGACGGCGATCTCGATCTCACGCTCGCCGTCCTGTGTGAGTGTCATGACGGTCTGCCCTGCGGCGACGACTTGTCCCTCCCTCGGCGAGGATGCCCGAGATCACGCCGTCTGCGCCCGCGATGAGGTTCGTATAGCCGAGCGCGTTGCTGCTCTGCGCGTTCTGCGCGAGTGCCTGTCGGTATGCAGCCTCGGCAGCGTTCTCGTTCGTACGGTACTGGTCGAGCATGGCGGCGGAGACTGCCTGTGCGGCGTAGAGCTCCTCGTAGCGCGCGCGGTTGGCGCGGGCGAGGTCGAGCTGTGCGCGCGCCGAGGCGACGCCCGCGCTCGTCGCATTCACCTGCTGCTGTACGTCGCGCGCGTTGATGACCATGAGCACGTCGCCCGCATGGACGTGCGCGCCCATGCTCACGTTGCGCGAGAGTACCTGCCCGCCGACCTGAAAGGCGAGCTTGGTCTCGTAGCGTGCGCGCACGGTGCCACTGTAGTCCGCCGTCGTCGCGCCTGCTGCATCGACGGATATCGTGCGCACGACGGGGGGCGGCGGCTCCTTTGCTGTATCATTTCCGCAGCCCGCGAGCAGGCTGAGTGCCGCCGCGAGCACGAGCGCGGTATATTGCTTTTGCATAACGTTCTCCCTTTCGAATCCCATTCTACTCAAATTTTACCATTGTAGGGGCAGAGAGTAAAGAAGGAAATAGGCGTCAGGAAAGAAAAAGAACTGCCGCGCGGGCGGTGCGCCCGTGAAGCAGTCCTATGCGTGCACATCAACGACGCAGGAGAGCCGCGGGGCGTCGTCCCCCTTTTGTCCTCCGCAGCGGTGTTGTCGTCGCTTTCTTTTCTTCTTTTTCGACTTTTTATCCTGTGACATCTGTTTGATCGTCAGCATGAAAACTCCGTCCGCGTGCCGTGCGGATGAGGTCGGAGGCGTTCGCGCAGGACTTTGTATGCAGGACACCGCACGCAATCGCGTCGGCGTCGTCCAGCGCGGCGAACACACCTCCGTCGGGGCGCGGCTTCTGCACGGGGAATGGGATGCCGTCGTGCAGGAGGATCTGGTGAAAGAACAGGTTGATCGCCTCGTCCGTCGAGAGCCCCAGTGCATGGCAGATCTCATCGACCTCCGCCCGGACGGCGGCGTCGACGCGAACCTGCATCAGCTCTGTCTCTGCCATGAACTCCCCCTTTTTCAGGAAGCATGGATCACCACTAATAATATAAAATTGTAACATGATTTTAAGATATGTGCAAGATTGAAAGCGTGCGCTCCTGATAGATACTTTCATATTCATTGCCTTTTTTATCCCATTGCAGTATAATAGGACGCGTAAGGATTTCGATGGGGGCGCAGTCCGGAGAGACATGGAGCCGAAGGACTCTGTGCGCGGGCCGTCCGCCCCACGGATACGATAAGGAGGAATCCACCATGAATCAGCAGCAGCTTAGCCCGCATGGAGCACGATAAGGGCTTTATCGCCGCACTCGATCAGAGCGGCGGCTCGACGCCGAAGGCGCTGAAGGCATACGGCATCGACGAGAGCGCCTACCACGGCGACGAGGAGATGTTTACGCGCGTTCACGAGATGCGCACGCGCATCATCAAGAGCCCCGCATTCGACAAGAGCAAGATCCTTGCCGCCATTCTCTTTGAGAACACGATGGACCGCAAGATCGACGGGCTCTACGGCCGACTATCTCTGGGAGAAGAAGGGCATCATCCCCATCCTGAAGGTCGACAAGGGGCTCGCGCCTGAGGGCGGACGGCGTTCAGCTCATGAAGCCCTATCCCGGGGCTCAGCGCACTCCTCGACCGTGCAAATGAGCGTCACATCTTCGGGACGAAGATGCGCTCCGTCATCAAGGAGGCCAATCCCGACGGCATCCGCGCCATCATCGACCAGCAGTTTGCCTTCGGTGAGGACATCATCGCAAGGGGCTCGTCCCCATCCTCGAGCCCGAGGTCGATATCCACTGCCCCGATAAGGCAATGGCAGAGGAGATCATGCTCGGCGTCATCAAGGAGAACCTCGCCAAGCTCCCCGCCGATGCAAAACTTATGTTCAAGTTCACCATCCCCAGTGTCGATAATCTCTACGCCGAGATTATGAAGAACCCGCATGTCGTTCGCATCGTCGCGCTCAGCGGCGGCTACTCCCAGAGCGAGGCGAACGAGAAGCTCGCACGCAATCACGGCCTTATCGCTAGCTTCTCGCGTGCACTCGCGCAGGATCTGCGCGCGAGCCAGAGCGACGCGGAGTTCGACGCTGTACTGGAAAAAGGCGGTCGACGGGATTTATGCGCGTCGATTACCCGAGTCACGTACGATCTACGGCAAAATAAGCGGGACACACGATATCCACGGGCTTTTTCCGGCCAATGGATCCCGTGTGTCCTGTTTTTCATCGTATTTTCCCGTAACCGATATTTTTCCAACAAGTTATTAGAATATATGATATAATGACAGGAGTGTATTTCATGATCAGGCGTGCGGATGTCGCCGCACGTTCTCTAGGAGGGCTTTCCCTTGTATCTTGAACAGATCCACAGCCCATCGGACATCAAGGGCTATACCCCCGCGCAGCGGTGTGCACTCGCAGCGGAGATGCGCGCGGCGCTCATCACACGAGCCAGCAGTGTCGGCGGGCACATCGGGCCGAACCTCGGCGTGATCGAGGCGACTATCGCCCCTACACACGGTGTTTGACGCGCCGACGGATAAGATCATCTACGATGTGTCGCATCAGTGTTATCCGCACAAGATGCTGACGGGGCGTGCCGTCGCCTACCTCGATCCCGCGCACTACGACGAGGTGTCGGGCTTTACGAATACGGAGGAGAGCCCGTACGATCACTTTAACATCGGGCACACCTCGACCTCGATCAGCCTTGCGACGGGGCTCGCGAAGGCGCGCGATCTCGCGGGGCGCCGGGAGAACGTCATCGCCTTCATCGGCGACGGTGCGCTCTCGGGCGGCGAGGCACTGGAGGGGCTGAACGTCGCGGGCGAGATGCGGTCGAACCTCATCATCATCCTCAACGACAATGACTGGTCGATCTCCGAGAACCACGGCGGCATGTACGAGATGCTCCGCCGTCTGCGTGAGACGAACGGGACGGCAGCGGACAATCTTTTCCGCGCGATGGGGCTCGACTACCGCTACGTCGCGGACGGAAACGATACCGAGGCACTGATCGCGGCGTTCGCTGCGGTAAAGGACAGCCAAAAGCCCGTCGTCATCCACATTCACGCAGAAGGGCAAGGGGCTCTCCTTTGCCGAGGACGATCCCGAGGACTGGCATCGTCATGCGCCGTTCCACACGGAGAGCGGTGCAGTCAAGCATCCGTCTGCGCCCGACCCGTGCCTTGCCGCAACGGTCGATTTCGTTCTGGCCGAGGCAAAGCGGAATCCGAACTTTGTCTATCTCTCGGCGGGCATCGTCGGCGGCATCGGGCTCACGCCCGCTGAGCGTGCGGAACTCGGTGCGCAGTACGTCGATGTGGGCATCGCCGAGGAGCACGCCGTCGCGATGGCGTCGGGGCTCGCACGCGGCGGGGCGCGCCCCGTCTTTGGTACATACAGCACGTTCTATCAGCGCACGTACGATCAGATGGCGCAGGACGTCTGCATCAACCGCAGCCCTGCGGTCTTTCTCGTGACGGGGGCGTCGCTCTATCGCTCGACCGATGTGACGCATCTCGGGTTCTATGACATCTCGATTTTCTCCCATGTGCCGAACCTCGTCTTTCTCGCACCGACGAGCATCGAGGAGCACCTCGCCGTCCTGCGCTGGGCAATCGCGCAGACGGAGCATCCCGTCATGATCCGCACGCCGCTCGGCGGCTATGCAAAGAGCCCCTATCCCGTCCGCGCGGACTACAGCGCGCTCCATCACTCCATCGTCGTCACGGAGGGCGCGGAGGTCGCACTCATCGGCGTGGGGAACTTTGCCGCGCTCGCTACGGCGGCGGCAGAGGAGCTCGCGCGCGACGGCATCCACGCCACCGTCGTGAACCCGCTCTACCTCTCGGGACTGGACGAGGCGCTCCTCACGCGCCTCAAGGAAAAGCACCGCCTCATCGTCACCGTCGAGGACGGCATCCTCGACGGCGGTTTTGGGGAAAAGATCGCGGCGTTCTACGGGGCGGACAGGGACGTCGAGGTGAAGAGCTACGGCCTGCCGAAGGCCTTCTTCAACCGCTACGACCCTGACGCCCTCGCACGCGCGCATCACCTCACCGCCCGCAGATCGCGGCAGACCTGCGCGTGATGATAAGGTATTGATTCTACCGCTGTTTGTGGTATAATGCAGATAGGGCTAAACGTGACGAGAATAGCCCATAGCAGACGAAAAGCCACGGAGAATGGGACTCTCCGTGGCTTTCTTTGCCGTTTGTGCAGAGTGGCTTATGCCCCTAGGCTGGCTGCCTCTACGATTTGTCTCCATCCAACCATTTGCAGATAAAGTGGGACACAATACCTGCCGCGACAGAAACAGCGAATGTGACGAGAAAAGTCGCCCATAGAGTCACCCCTCTCCGTGCCCGTATCGGGATGGCAACACATTCAGTATAGCACGGTGGCGAACATAGTGTCTATACAAAGTCCAGCCTTGATTCTGCCGCTGTTTGTGGTATAATAAGGGTACGCAGAAACGATGTGAAACCATCTGCACAGAAAAAGCCCCCACAATTGCCGTTGCGGGGGCTCTCTTATTTGACACGAGGAAAGAGTTCAAGAAACCTCAGGCTGATTGCCGTTACTCTCCGTCCAGCCATTTGCAGACATAGTGGGTGACTATGCCCGCCATAACGGAAAGTAAAAATGACGTACACTGCTCCATCGGCACACCTCCTTTCGGTGCCGGTATTGGAGGCGGCAACACATTCAGTATAGCACGACAGCGAACATAGTGTCTATCCTCTCCCCGTGTAAAAAATTCGCTTGCATTTTCCTCCCGCACGGGTTATAATAGCCCCTGTCAGTCATGCGGGACGTAGCTCAGCTGGGAGAGCACCAGGTTCGCAATCTGGGGGTCGAGAGTTCAATCCTCTTCGTCTCCACCATCTTTGATCACAAGAGGCATCCACGCGGATACCTCTTTTTTTGTATTATGAGGAGTAAAAATATGTTCCATCCGATGCGCCGCAAACGCCAAGAGCTCACAAAGGAAATGACCGAGGAAATCCTGCACTGCAATACAGCTGGCGTTCTCGCCCTCGCGGGTGATGAGGAGTTCCCGTACGCCGTCCCCATCAGCTACGTCTACGACGGCACGCACATCTACTTTCACACGGCGGTAACGGGACACAAGGTCGATGCCCTGCGTCAAAATCCGAACGTCTCCTTCGCCGTCATTGATCGCGACGAGATCATCCCCGAAAAAAATACACTACGGCATATCGCAGTGTCGTCGTATTCGGACGCATCCGCTTCATCGAGGACGACGCGGAAAAAAACGGGAGACCGCACGCACACTCGCCCTCAAGTATGCTCCGCACAATACGGAGGAGCAGCATACGCGCGAAATCGACGGCGCATGGAAACGATTCCACATGCTCGAAAATGACCATCGTCCATATCACAGGGCAAGCAGGGCAAAGAACTCGTCGGAAAAGAATAGCAGATCAATCAAAATCACCAGTTGAACTGGTGAGTTTAAACAGGCCCCTATAAGGGCCAAATGCTATGTGGCAGCACCTTAAAGGTGCATCGAATGGGTTCTGATAACCACACTATTATCACGGGCAGCCCCCTACTCGGGGGCATTTTTATTTGCCTTTTTCACTCCCGCTGCCCGTAAACGGGTCGACAAACTCCTTTAGGCTAGTTGACCTGCCATAATATCCTCCTGTAACTGATTCTTGATATAATTTTTGATTGCATTTTCATATTTCCCAACCGTATCGACATAATATCCGCGACACCAAAAATGTCGATTCCCGTATTTGTACTTTAGGTTCGCGTGTCGGTCAAACACCATCAAGCTGCTTTTACTTTTCAAGCAGCCCATAACCCTAGAGGCACTCATATGCGGCGGTATGGTTACCAGCATATGGATATGGTCTGGACAACACTCCTCCTCCAAGATTTCTACACCTTTGCGTTTACACAGATCTTGTAGGATCTTTCCGGTGTCGACCTTAATTTGGTTATAGATTACTTGCCGTCGATATTTCGGGACGAACACAATATGATATTTACATCTCCATTTACTGTGTGATAAACTTTTTACGTCATTCATTGACAAGCGCCTCCTATGCTATTCTTTATTTGTGGTTGTCAGGCCACTTCTAATTTCGAATAGGAAGCGCATCCCTTTTCTATAAGATTTTCAGTTGAACTGGGGATTTATCATGCCTATTCGGCGACCATGAACAGCAAAAAGCGGCCGCAATGCGGCCACTTTTTGCTATCCTCCCTCTATAGCGCCTTCTCTGTGGCTAACAGCTCTGCCGCTCTGCGCCGAACCTCATCAACCAAGACATCAGAAGTATGCGTCTCACAATTTACAGAAGTGGGGTGAATGTGATGTTCCTCAAGCTCCTTTCGCACCCACTTCATCGCTCCCCTGTGGATCACGATAGTATGCGCTTCCACGCAAACGGATAAACCGCCACCCCAGCCGTTCAAGGATCATTTGACGTTCCATATCCTCATACACTTTGTCGGGACCACTGTGGTAACGGTCACCATCACACTCCAGAGCAATCCGCTCATCTCCATCGCGCACGACAATGTCAATCCGATAGTTTCCGACTGCCCATTGTTGAGCAATATCATATCCATGTTCAACCAGACTTATTGCCACAGCTTCTTCAAATGGCGAGTCTGCATTTTGGCGAATCTTGGGCATAGCATGGTCAACGGCTTGTGGATCATCCACATATCGAAGGAGCGCACTTCGTATATCCTCTCCCTGTACAGCACTCATCGGGAAAGAATGCAGAACCCAGAGCTGATCACGTGCCCGGCTCACGGCGACATTGTACCGCTGAATCGTCTTCTCATCACGCATCAGTCGAAGTACGCCCTCCGTCTCTATGCTGGCTACCATATTTAAGAGAATAACATCCCGCTCGTCACCTTGGAACTGTGCAGCATCTCCGCACAAAATATGATAGCGCTCAAAATCAATAGAGGAGCGCATGAGAAGTTCCTGCACTAGTTCTGCCTGCTCATTACCGAGAAGAGAGATAACACCAAACGTCTTATCTTGATATTCAGGCACTTCAACCATTGCCCGAATCAATGCAACGGTATACTCTGCTTCTCCTCTGTTCACCTTCTTACGATCATCCCGCCTGCCATCGACCTGACACCGCACAAGAGCAGGATGAAGATCTGAATCCGCCGCATCACGCAACGGCTTGATTTTTCCATCATAGCATAATTGATTGGAAAACCGAATGATATCAGGTACGCAGCGAAAATGCTCACGAAGCATCAGTGGATCACAAATTGTCATTCCGACATCATGAGAGATGTCGTTCCAGTATAGTTCTGCGCTGCCGGGATGCGTCCCTTGAGATGCATATCGATAAGCTTACCTATCGCATCCAGGTTCTTCCCTACGGCGAGAGGACTGACCTGCTTATCATCACCAACAATAATGATCTTCTTCCCAAGATACAACATCGTTATTGCAGTAAGATCCGCCTGACTTGCTTCATCGATAATGACGACATCAAATTGGTGTTCTTTGGGGTTGAGTTGCTGCAGTGCTGTCCGAATCGTCATAATCCACGCAGGCACCGCTTCTTGACACTGTGACATCAACTTGCGCGCTTCGGCACGATGTATTGCGGCACGTTTGCCCGTACCCTTTCCAATCTTTTTAACAGCCAGCTTCCATTGCTGCAGATTCTGCTGAATGCTGCGATCGCTCTCGAGCGTCTCAGCATGTGATTCCATGCACTATAAACCGCAACACGTTTAGTCTCTAATCGATATTGCTGACTAAGTGCAACATTTTTTTCTGACGAAGTTCATCCAGCGACACCTTCGTTAGGTCTTTCAGCATGACATCATACTGCTTCCAGCGCCACGCATCTTTGACATTCTCCGGCGGCTCAGATTTCCCATGTATCCCTACCCGTGCGCGGACGGCATCTGACCACCCCGGTGCGGACGCATAAAGCTTCTGCAAAATGCCTTCCCGCATTTCGCGCACTGCATACTTCTCATGAAGTGCCGCAATCTCCCCGATACGTTTCGGCATAGCTTTTCGTTCCCCTGCCCATGAAATGCACTGAACTAAATCACTTACAAGGACGGAATGGTTCCCCCGCAGCGCATTCATCTTCTCCTCTGCCGCAAGCAAAGAGTCTACGACCTCACAGTATTTCCCATAACAAGCAAGTGCATCACAAATGAGAGGCAAGCAGTCATGTATCCCCTCCAAAACCTCCCTGATATGGTCCACATCCCGCGTCAATTCCTCAGACGGGAAAAATCTGGTCGATAGGAAGCCTTGCCTTCTCCATCAAATTGACCAGCAGCGCATACTCTTTATCATACCAATCCAGATAGCGACGGATTGATGCCACCGCCCCCTGCGCAACACGCTCCGGCTCTTTCGGATCAAGCTGCCAAAAGGACTCCACACCATGCGCAGCAAGAAGGTCATCCCAATAACGTCCGCATGCCTCACGCTTCTCTCTCAGCGAAAGCATATTGACAACAAGGCGACAATCCTCTGCCGAAGAAATTTTCGCGCCATTGATCGTCACCCAATCTTCTGCACGATCATATGACTTGTCGCGGAGTCTCTTAAACCACCCGATCTTACCGTCAGCACGGTAACATTCTTCCATCTTCATAAGGACACCGCGCAGTTCAGTGTAATCTGCATCCCTCAGCAATGACAACATCCTTGCCAAACAGCACATCGACCAGCTGACCGGCACAAGATACCGTCTCCTCGATGCTCTTACAGAGTATCTCCCACTTTCGACGGAATCCTTCTCCTCGATGCCCCTCAACCACGGCATAAAAATGCCATTCCTTGAGATCTTCCATAGAATCGGTATACTGCCGCAGCGCGTCAATCGCCATATCATCCACATGGGTCAATCGAAAACTTCGCTTCTGATCCGTCAGAAGAAGGCTATCCTCTTCCATCTTGTCATCCATGTGCAGCTGATCGGTCAAATTTCCTAGTTCTTCCCCCAGCTCCTGTTTTTTCGTGCGTAGTGCCTCCAGTTCCTCAGGCGAAAGAAGCTCTCTTGGATTTGGAACATCTAGTGACAGCTCATGCTCATCATCAGTGGAAAGGAGAGCATTGTCTCGATATAGACTGCTGAGTTCCTCCGCTGATAGAGGAAATGGATTCCCCTGCCACGACAGCCCCCGGAATGATGCCCGCATATTTTTCTCTGTGTTCACACATAGCGCCCTACGTCGACAGGTGAGATACCTTCACCATCATAGACAAGAGTTTCATGCTCCTTGCACTCGATCTGATAGATCTTTTTCGCACTTCCGCCAACTGTTGTATGATTTCGGCACGTGACTTCTGTGAACCATCTCTACGCCGTGCCATATCCTTGGAGTTATATTGAGACATATACGAAGAAATGCCATCGATAGAACGTTCCATATCCCGATTCGAATCGTCCAATAAAGAGACGCAGAGGCTTTGCAGCTTTTTGAGGCATTTTTCTCCCGCAGAACGGAAAGGGCTTTCTTCGTATGGCTGGTGACAAGAATACGTTTTCCTTGCGCAAGAAAAATGCCCCATCAAATTCGCGATGGTGTGCGTCTTCCCTGTGCCAGGTGGTCCCTGCACAATGACAGAGTCATACTGCTCGATCTGCTGCGCAATGGAAAGTTGCTCTCGATTTGCCGGCAGAGAAAGTAAAATGCCGGAGTCCTCTCCGCCAAGTTCTGCCAGTTTCTCTTCCGTCGTACGTTCCGGGGTATCTTCAATCAAACGTTTTTTGTGCAGCCCCGCAATCGCCCACAGTGGCGAAGGTGCATATCCTGTATAGTCAATATGTTCGATCACTCCATCGACAAATTTCGCAATACCATCGGCACGCTTGCGAATGAAAAACACTGGCCGCGCCTGCACAATAAACTTTCCTTCGAGTTGGCAGGAACTGCCTCTCCCTCCAGCAAAAACATACTCTTAGGAGAGAGCTGCTGAATGGACACCTGCAGAAATTTATACCCCTCCCCTCGGTCAAGAGGATGATAGCTGCCGCTTTCCAATGTCCCCTGCATATCTGAGACAGCACTATGGCTGACATTCTCTAGTGCGCTAAGCACTGTTGTATAGAGCTCCGGTGCCGCCTCCGTATCCCGAATGGCAATCTCATTCTTTTTGCATCAAAAGTCATGCATACACGCTGCAAAAAGAATAGGGTGCTGTATGTCGGGATTCTGTTTATCGGTCAAAATCCCATTCCCTATCATAAGCTCTTTTATCTCAGAGTCTCGCTCCAACTCCTTTGCTTTTTGATGAAGTTCAATGAAAAACTCCCGTATTTCATTAAGATGTTTCTGGTGATCTGCCCAGTCTTTTCCGCGCCTGTATCCATGTCTGATACGCTTTTGATCCGCTCTGCGCTGTCCTGGAACCGCTCCTTCCCATCTTCCTCCGTCGCCTCCCGTGCTTCCGCTTCCATCCGCATCGGACAAGGACGCTCACGGTAAAATCTGGCATCCTCCTCAAATCTATCCCAGCCTGGCATCAACCAAGGCTGCAGTATTTTACTTGGAGGAGGACATGGCGTAAGCACCGGTTTCTGCACGCGTAAAATCCAGTCATCTATTTCTGCATCTTCCGGGACTTTTTCTACTGTATCTCGATAGGAAAAATGAATGTACTCCTCATCCTGTGGAATCTGTGAGACATACTTTTTCCATGGCTGTTTCTCTATATTAAGAATACTGGTTGGTTTCAGTGCCGCCATTTCTTTAATAAAGTAAAAATGGACTTTACCCGTTCACATTCCTCTTCGGTATGTTCCTGCACACTTTCCGACATATAAACCTCTTTCTCTCATAATCCATACTCCCATATGAGGCGTTTCCCCTCATCCTTCGACATTCAGCACGATGAGCTTTTTCCTCCGTCAGCTCGCGGATGGCATAGGCGGGACCCTCGCGGCCGATGCCGCTGTCCCTGACGCCGCCGTAGGGCATGTTGTCCATGCGGAAGGTCGCGCCGTCACCGATGATGACGCCGCCGACCTCGAGGTTCTCGGCGCAGTAGTTCGCGACGGCGAGCGAGCGCGTAAAGACGCCCGCCTGCAGGCCATAGCGCGTGTCGTTCGCCATGCGTACGGCCTCCTCGATCGTGTCGTAGGGGATGATGCTGAACACGGGGGCAAACGTCTCCTCGGAGACGACCTTCATCGCGGGGGTGACGTCCGTGAGCACGGTCGGCGCATAGAACGCACCGCGCCGTGTGCCGCCCGTGAGGATGCGCGCACCTGCCGCCTCTGCCTCGCGCACCCACGCCTCGATGCGCTCCGCCTCGCGCTCTGCGATCATCGGGCCGATCTGCGTGTGTACGTCCATGAGGTCGCCGCTGCGGAAGTTCTCCGCCGCCGTGACCGCCGCATGGCAAAACTCCTCATAGATACTGCGTGCGACATAGACGCGCTGGCAGGAGATGCAGACCTGTCCCGCGTTCACAAACGCATGCCGCGCACAGTGCTCCGCGACCCACGCCACGTCGTCAACATCCTCGTGAACGATGTTCGCCGAGTTCGAGCCAAGCTCGAGCGAGATGCGGCGGAATCCGACGGCCTCGTGGAGTGCCTTGCCGACGGGGACGCTCCCCGTAAAGGAAAACATACGGATGCGTTCGTCCGCCGTGAGGAGATCGCCGATTTTGCCGCCCGCGCCGTAGACGAGGTTGAGGCAGCCGGCGGGCAGCCCCGCCTCGACGAATACGTCGCAGAGGAGCGACGCCGTGAGCGGCGTGGCGGAGGCGGGTTTGTAGACGACCGTGTTGCCCGCCGCGAGTGCCGGCCCGATCTTGTGTGCGGCGAGATTGACAGGGAAGTTAAACGGCGTGATGGCACAGACTACGCCGAGCGGACGGCGGATGGTGAACGCCATCCGATTGCCGCAGCCGGGCGCCCCCGCGAGCGGTACCGTCTGCCCGCGCAGGCGCTTTGCCTCCTCGGCCGAGAGGATGAGCGTCTGATAGGAGCGGTCGATCTCACCGCGTGCGTCGCGGATGGGCTTGCCCGCCTCTGCCGAGAGCGCCTCGGCGAACTCCTCGCGCCGCTCGCGCATGAGATTTGCCGCACGCATGATGATCTCGTAGCGTTCGTACGGGCTGAGCTCCACCGTGTGGAAGGTGCGCTCCGCCGCATCCACTGCCGCGCGCACCTCCTTTTTCCCCCGCCGTACAGATCTCCGCAATCACCTCGCCGGTCGCCTTGTGATAGACGGGGAGCGTCCCCGCCCCCGTAACACGCGCGCCGTCAATAAGCATCTCGATCGTTTTCATCGCTGCATCCTCCTTGTCGTCGTATCTTTCTATCAATTATAGACGCGCCCCTGAGAAAGTCGCAAGTCCATTATCAGCGCATCTGCATGAATAGATCGATCATGACCGCATACGGAACGTACAACTTCTGATTTGAGATCTCACAAAAAAACGGAGCAGGCAATCGTCTGCTCCGTTTTTGTGCTTTCCTGTAACGAAACTATGTGCTATAATGAATCCATCGACTGGTGAATGTCGGTTTACTCCCTTTGTGGGGGTGATGTGCGTGACGCTTTTTGAAAAAGCTATCGCTTCTGATTGCGGCGGCAACGCTCGTGAGTCAATATCATATTTCTGATTACTAAGTAACAGAAAAAAAGAACCGTACGTGCGGTTCGCGTCGGCTCTTTCTTCAAAGACCAAAAATCTCTAGGAGAGACCGGCGGTTCCAATCACCAGTCGCCCTTTTGTATTCTCATTATATCGATTCACCAAAAAAATTGTCAAGCAAGGAGGTTCACGATGACGGAGATCGAAACGCTCAGAGAGATCCTCAGTGCCAGCCGTCGTGCGGTCTTCTTCGGTGGGGCGGGCATGTCCACGGAGTCGGGGCTCCCCGACTTTCGCAGTGCGAGGCAGGGATATACAGCGAGACGTTACATCAGGAGTTCAGTCCTGAGCAAATGGCGTCGCACAGCTTTCTCATGGCGCACCCGGCTGAGTTCTTCGACTTCTATCGGCGGCGCTTCGTCTATCTCGATGCTGTGCCGAACGCGGGGCACTACGCCCTCGCGGAGCTCGAGCGGCGTGGACATCTCGCGGCGATTGTAACACAGAACATCGACGGCCTCCATCAGGCGGCAGGCTCGCGGACGGTCTACGAGCTTCACGGCTCGATCCGTCGCGCACACTGCATGGACTGCGGCACGCACTATGCGCTCGACCACATCATGGAGCACACGCCCATCCCCTACTGCTCCTGCGGCGGCATCGTCCGCCCCGACGTCGTACTCTATGAGGAAAGTCTCGATCCCGCAACGATCGAGGGCGCCGTCGCAGCGATCCGCGCGGCGGACACGCTCATCATCGGCGGCACCTCGCTCATCGTCTACCCCTGCGGCGGGACTGATCGACTATTTTTCAAGGAGAGCATCTCGTCCTCATCAACAAGAGCAGAAACGCGTGCCGACCGCCGCGCCGCACTCATCATCCGCACGCCCATCGGCGAAGCGCTGCACGCGGCACTGCCCGAACCACGCTGACAAAAAGCCCCTACCTCCGCCGCACATTCTGGAGCAATATCCGCCCATGATGAGAACGAGTGCGAGGAGTGCCGCCCCGTCGTGCGCTCGCCGAGGGTAACGGCGGAGACGGCGAGCGAGAGGAGCGGCACGGCGTAGGCGAGATTCGCGACGGCAGCGGAGTTCGTTGCCCTGCTGGAGCGCCATCGCCCACCAGAGATAGCCCACGGCGTCGATGAAGATCCCGAGCCAGAGCAGACCGCCCCGACTGCGTCCACGAGAGCGTGACCCATTCCTCCATGATGAGCGTCACGGGCAGCGAGCATAGTGCTGTCACGCCCCACGCCACGACCATCATCACGGTCTGGTCGAGGTTTCGCCGCTTGTTCAGCACGCAGAACAGGCCGTAGCAAACCGCCGCGAGGACACAGGCGATCATCCCCATGACAGCGTTTCCCTCCGCGTGCCCCTCGCCGCCAAGCGTGAGCGCCACGACCCCCGAGAACGAGAGGAGGGCGACGGCGGTGCGAACGGTGATCCGCTCCCCGAGGAGGAACGCCGCAAAGAGGACGATCATCATCGGCCAGAGAAATTGAGGATGCACGCCTCCTGCGAGGTCAGCTGCGAAAGCCCGTAGTAGTAGAGCCCCAGTAGAGGAATATCCCAAGAAACCCAGTCCCGCCATCGCCGCATAGCCGCGCACATCATAGGCGCGGAACACGCGCCCGCCATCACGCACGAGCTGCATGACGATGAGAAAGAGCGCCCGCGAGACTGCTCACAAAAAGTGCCTCGTACGTCGGTATTTCCGTGAGAGAGCTCTTCACCAGTGCCGCCGTCGTCGACCACGCGAGAACCGCACTGATCGCATAGAAATAGACACGTCCCTGCATCGTCACTGCTCCTTCACGTACAAGATGAGTTCCTTCCTATTTCTTCCCCATCCCCTATATTCCTTCTAGAAGGCAAAATCTTTTAATCATTCTCACGCATCAGGGATACAAAAAAAGGCTTCCGATCTCTCGGAAGCCTCTGCGTTTCAAATGGAGCTGATTATGGGACTTGAACCTACGACCTGCTCATTACGAATGAGCTGCTCTACCAACTGAGCTAAATCAGCATATCGCCTCACAGGCGATAGTGGAATGTCATACCGAGCCGCGCGCTTCTGTCAACCCTGCAGCAAATATTTTTACTCATATCGGGTAATCCGTACAGATCATGGATTTCACGTATGGTATGCATTCCCAAGAGCAGTGCACTCCAATACAGGACGCACAGGAAACACGCTGTCGGGGTTTGGCCGTCGCAGTCAGGGAAAAAGACGCGTCAAGATGCCAGCCCTGAAATTATCATGGCTTTCCCAGATATTATGAACGTTTGAATGCGCTATTATGGAAAAACATAATCTGGATCGGCGGCTCGTAGAGCATCTTTGTCAGGTCGCTATAGCAATTCTCGTCGCAGCCCGTCTTTACCTCCTCATCTCCGTGCGCGAGCCCATTACGAAGCTTGACGACAGTGTATTTTTGCGCCTAATCGATATTTTTCAATAGCGTCACATATACTGCAAAAGGATTCCTTCTCCTTCCCGAGGAATTTGGCAAATGCCGCAACGATCTCGCTGTCACGCAAGGACTGCTGTGAGAGGATCGCCTTCTTGATAAAAGGAATATTGCCGAGTGTCACACCGCGGGCAGGATCGGCAAGCACTTTGTGTACGTCAACAATTTTATTATTGGAGCAGAACCTGTTCTTGATCCTGCCGAACACCGCACTTTTTCTTAAACGGCTCAAAAAGTTTCCGATTCATCTCACGATCCAGACTACTGACGAGAAAACGCTGCCAAATCAGGCGTTTTTAGCTGGTCGTATATGGCAAGGGATGTTTTTATATCCTTTTTGTGTTACAGGTGCAAAACGCTCCCATATATCTGAAAACTTATATTTGCTGGTCGAAGCTAATGTCCTCCGGCATAAAGGCATAGATGCGTTTTGAGAATCGCCTCGATCTTCTCCTCGTCCGTGCGCGTTGCATCCGCCTGGAGCTGCTCAATCTGTGTTCGCAGAATTTCATAATTTTTCCCGCAGTGTTTCATAGTCCTTTTTGATCTGAATATTTTTCATGCTCCAGATGTGCCCAGTCTCTCTTGCAGGAGTAACTGATCCAACATATCAAAATTCGCAATACTTTCCTTGAGATAGTCAACAAGTTCTGTATTGGATTCAATTCTATCGGCCAAAGCTACTGAAAGAATAAATTCACTCAACAAGTCCACAAGATCATGCTTCAGTTGCCGCGGCTCACTCCTGCTCTGTTTCGCGCGTGGCAAAGACACCGTAAGATGCCCATTTGTATAGAATCGGATCCAATCCCTGATCGCCATATTTTGAATGTGCAAAACCATTCCTTTCCATATTTTTGTATACCATAGCGATACAGTCATAAAACCGATTTTCATAGATCTGCTCTATGAGATCTTGATAGCTACCACAGGTACCATCATATTTGTTCGATCGACCGAGAGAACGCATGCCGCCTGTGCCTGCAGCTTCGTATAGGTATAAAGTTCCAACAGGCCGTAGGCCCTAGCACATACGGTCATCCCGTGTAAGTCGGGCGTAAAATCTTCTGCCCATTCATATACCTTAACGCCATCTTTTTCGCAAAGAACCTCCCCCCTCCTTAAAGCGATCTCCTCTATGTATAATTTTCTTGTTATATTCTTCAAAAATGGATGGCGCAGAACTTTCTCAAGTGCGTCTGCATCAAAATCCATCCATATTTCATTTTTCGTCTGACTGTTGTCCTCAGATAAACTATCAAGAACAGAATGTATGATAAAGTCGTTCATGTCCTCCGCATTGACAAGTTTTGGATACTCATCCTTGTTTTTGAAAACTCATTATCAAGAAAGGCATCCAGTTCGTCCGGATGATTACGTTCAGCAACACCATGATAGAACGTAATCATCTCAAGCAAATCTTTGAAAGGTTTACTTTTACGATAGGCGTCTCCTCTCCTTGATTGGATGGCGGCCAAGGTGCAATATTCATTTCAATTCGTTCCATCGATACTGTCATATATATCCTCCTCCACCAACAAAAATGAAGCTCTTTATAATTTCTCCTTTCCATCAATATTCACCTGCAAAATATAAATTTTTCACATTCAACTTTGGGCCCAATTCAATCTTCCTTTCATCTTTTCTTCACCGCGTTTCTAATCCCATTTTTGGAACAATACACACAAGGAGTGAGAGACAACATGCTGCAAAAATATTCTGCGCGCCCTGCTGCTGCGCTGTTTCTCTCACCGCAGCGAGTACGGCACTCGCCGCCCCGCAGACCATCGGGCGGAGGGCGTCTACCGTCGGTGACAACGACTCGCCAAAGATCGCCCGCGACGCCGCACGGCAGGAGGCGATGCGCTCCGCGACGGAGCAGGCGGGCGTCTACGTCGAGAGCTATACGGAGACGCAGAACCTCACCCTCACCAGGACGAGGTGCGCATGGTCGCGGGCACGGTGCTGCGCGTCCTGCGAGGACGTAACGCCCGAGCTCGTCGGCGACGTGTGGCGTTACCGCGTGCATCTCGTCTGTGAGGTGGACACGTCAAGGTCGATCTCCCGCTGCCCTCGCCCAGAACAAGGCGGAGCTGGCACGCCTCAGAAGGAACGCGACGAGCTGAAACGCCAGAACGACGAGCTCCTCGCACGCTACGAGCAGGCACGCGGCACAGAGAGGCGGAGATCGGCGCACAGCTCGGAAAGCTACAAACTCGGCCGCATCTTTGACGACGCGACCGCCATGATCAGCGCGGCGACGAGCAGCACGCCATCGCCGACCTCTCCCTCCCTCATCGAGGATCCCGCCGTCACGGGAAATGCGCGCGCGTATGCGTTCTACCTGCGCGGGCGCGCCTACTGAGCTCCGCAGCGACCGTCTCGCACTCAATGACTTCGATGCGGCCGACCGCACCGCCGCATACGAACACGCCCTATCCCATCTGGCAGCTGCACCGCTACCGCGGGCAGATCTGCCTGACATGGGACGCTACGACGATGCGGCCGCAGGTTGCCGCATGGCGTGGGACGCCTCCGACAAGACAGACGACGAGCTCTGGATGAAACTGCGCCGTGCCGAGCACAAGGCGGAGCAGGAGGCACGCCACGCCGAGCGCGGCGACGGCGGCGCGCGGGGCGGCATCGACTGGACGCGCGTCATCACCGAGGGTCATCCGCGGCGCGATGCGGCGAGGGACGTACGACAGAGTAACAATGCACAGTGATCTTCCTTGACAGAGACTTTCATCTATCATATACTTTTTATAATGAAGGTTTTTATGTAAAGGGGATTTCATGCTACACATTTTTGCGGCGCGTGCATGCCCTCGCCCTCTGCATAGTGCTCACCGTGCCGGCCATACTGCTCACGGGCTGCGGCGGACGCAGCGCGGAATCCCCCGTCCCGACACAGCAGACACCTGCGCGCGCAGCATGGAGGAGCGCAGAGCGTCCTCGGACCATACATAGAGGCAACGACCGCCTACAACAGCACAATGCTCCCCACAGGCCTCGCCGTCTCCACCACTGTCAGCGACCTGCGGCAGCGGAAACACCTGACAGTATCATCCTCCCTCCGCTCTCAAAACTCCGCCGTGAGGCTCGACGCGGCGCACGCTGCGCCCAGCGGCACGGGCGTCTATCCCGACGTCGATGCGGCGACGGAGGAACTGCGCAGCACGCTGGAGGAGCTCGCCCGCTCGCCGACCAAATGGAGAACTACTACGCCGCCGGGGCGTACACGACGGACAGCTACGCACAGGCGGACAAAATGACGGCACGGTTTCTCCCGCTCTATGACCGATTCGTCTCAGCCTACGACCGGCTGGATGCCATCGTCACCGACCACTACAAGGAGATGCGGCTCGCCCAGATCGACGCGATGCGCAGTGACGGCAGAGAGAACGCCGCCACCTTCCTCGAGCTGCGCGCGAAGGCACGCGAGCTCGTGCGCATGCTGCGCAGCGGCGGACACGATCCGGAAGCCACCGAGGCGAAAATCCGCGAGATCAACACCCTCATCGAGAAACTCCCCGCCGGCACCGGCTACCTCGTGACCTACAAGAACGGCATCAACAGCCTTGTCGCGGCCGTTCGCGCGTATAATGCGGAGTCCCCGACCCGAACAAACTCAGCAACGTCGTCGAGGTTCAATCGTCTCGCCGCCACGGGCAACAACGTCGACGTCAACGCGCTCGACGCGAAAAATAGCACCGAAAAACAAGGGCAGATCACTCCGCATACCGTTTTGACAGAAATTCTCACCTGCGTTATGCCCTATTGCAATTATTTAGCCTATATTCAGATGTTTTTCAGCAAGGAGGATTTTCACTGACCCATCCATCGATTCGGCGTGCCCTCTCCATCCTCACCGCGTGCAGCCTGCTCGCCGCCCCCGCCGTACTCCTCACGGGCTGCGGCAGCACTATGCGACGACAGTGCCACATCACAGCAGACCACGGCAAGCAACGCGCCGTCGCGCGAGGCGGCACTCAACCCCCTACCTCGAGGCAGCGAAACGACTACAACCACAACATCGTCACCTTTGACTTTTCCATCGCCCGTCCTCGACAGCCTCCGCAAGGAGAGCACAAGGAGTACATCTCCCTGCCGAATTTTGAAAATCTGAAAACCGCCCTTGAGGGCGGCACGTTCCGACCGAAAGTCGCAGGGTGTCTACCCCGACATCGACGCAGCGGCAGATGACCTGCTCGCCATCCTGGAAGGATCTCGGGCCGCTCGCCACAAAGCTGAAGAGCTACTACTCCGCCAAGACCTATATGACCGACAACTACGCGCAGTCGGACGAAATGGTCACAGTTCTTCCGCTCTGCCGACCAAATTCGACGCGGCCTACGACAAATTCGACGCTGTCGTCACCGACCGCTACAAAGGAACTCCGCCTCGCCCAGATCGATGCACTGCACAGCGAGGGCAAGGGAGAACGCCGCCGCCTTCCTCGAGCTGAACGGCAGGACACGAGAGCTCGTCGAGATGATCAGCGGCGAGCAGGTCGACAAGAACGCCGCCGAGGCGAAGATCGGCGAGATCAGTGCCCTCCTCGAAAAGCTCCCCTCCGGCACAGGCTTCCTCTCCTCCTACAAGAGCCAGGTCAACAGTTTCATCGGTCAGGTGCGTGAGTATACCTCCGGAAGCCCCCGACCCGAAGATTCAACAACGTCATCGAGGAGTTTAACCGCCTCTCCTCCACCAGCAGCAACGTCGACATCAACGAACTCGACGGCAAGAAGAAATAAAGAAAACACTTCCGAAACACGGATCCCCCGCAGATACTCTGCGGGGGATTTTCAGCAGGAACGAGGCGTGACACCATGACAAGATCAGCAGACCAAGAGTACATAACAACCGCCATCGGTACGAAATACCGCGTGGAGAAATCATCGGACTTTGAGTACGTAACCACCGCCATCGGCGAGGAATGTTTCCTCTTCGGCGTGGACGTATTTGCCCACGAATGGACGGACACGCGCAAATGCATCCGTGTCCATGACCCACTCTACGGGCAGCCCTACACCCATGAACGTATACGAAATCACCGTAGACGGCACCCGTACACCGCTTCGCCGCCGGCGAATTCTCCAACAACGTGTGGGGCTTCTGGCTGCCAACGAACCGCGCCCGCCCGGACGGACACGACAGCGCCCTCATCCCGCCGGATGAGAGCAACGCGCCGGACACAAAGGGGCAGGAGAGCAGATCGTCATGAGATAAACACGATATGCGCCCCAGCAAGTACGAACCAGCAAAAAGCACCTACCATAACAGCGGGTGCCGATATGTCCGTTTTGTGATGGGTCGCCCTGTCCCTCATTTTCAGGACGGGGACAAGGGCACGCATACGCAGACATACAAAGGCCTCCACAATGAATGCCTCCCATCACGCGCAGAGCGCATCAAGAAAACGGCCGCCCGCACAACTCGCGAGGCTCCACTATTGTTGGCGCACAGCCATTATGCATTACTGCAAAAACGAGTAGGAAAGTGGAGCTGACCCTTGCTCATCCATTCTTTGACATGCTCAGAATAACATAATTCGCACATCGAGCAACAGCATCCTCTCCCAGCATGAGACGGATACAATTGACATGGAGATATCTATAATGAGTAATTATGAAGATTGTTTTTCCTTCTGTGTGTGGAAAAGTAGGCAGCGGCTCCTTGAATTGAAAATCGTCTGTTCTCAGCGCTGCAATTTGCGCCCAAAGTATATCAGATGGGCAATAATGACTACAGGATATACTGGAACGCTAGGGACTGGCCTCTATCGACTACTTTCACAAAATAGTGGATTACTACTCCCCAAGAATGGGAGATGCTCTACACAAAATGAAAAATAAACAAAGTTGTCACAATGGCAGAACATGATAACGGTTTTTTATTCGCTACGTGGAAGCAGTTTACTCCAGTAAACGAGAAGGTACTGAAAAAGAACACGATATGTCACTTATCAACGCCGTCATAAACGCAGATTGGGGATCATCTTTCGTTGATCGTATTATTGGGCTGGATGGGCATAGATACTATCTAAAAATTGATGGTCGTGTGCCCAGAGAATACGAGGTGAGCCCTATTATCCCTCCCAATATGTCAGAAATAATTCCTTTGATCAAATTTATTGTTGACGATGTCGTCGAATCAAAGAAACAGACCGGATATTCTATATGCCAAGCGGAACGGTGCAGTCCTCCATCACACAAGAGGATCTGCCGCTGCCGAATATCCCGCCAAGGATGAATAACGATAACTGAGATGAACTCATCTCCTCTACTGATGCCAGCCTCTAAAAATATGGGGCAAAGCCTTAAGGAAGCACTGACGAACTAGCCGCGGACCTACTTATCATCCTTGATTGTCTACGAGTAGGCGCGAAGCATCTCATCCATCATGTCAAAGGTCAGCGCAGGCTGCCTCATACTTTTTCAGTGTATAGTTCCCCGACCGTTCTCGAACTGCTGGAGAAATCTCGTGAACCCAACTGGTCCCAGTGCAGCAGCCAGCACCTGCATCCCTGCTGCCCTCACCTCGCCGGGGCTGTTCGATTAATATCCATCATCTTCAATCCTCAGTCCAAGTAGGATACAGGATTCATCACACGCATACGGGCGCCGTATTCCGGCAAGCACGAATCAGCTTTGCATCTGTTGTCACCGTCTCGATACACCTCCACTCTCGTCCATGCCTCCCTCGTATGCCATCGTACATTTGATCGCCTCTGTTTTTATCAGCAACTCCTACGGAGTAAAATATATCATTCCGTGATTCTCGTGCGAATAAAGCTGCTTACCGTATTGCGATTCACCTTGTAGATTCTCGCAATCTCACTAATCGAAACGCCTTGTCCTCTAAGCTCCCTTATGATGTTCTCTTTTCCCGAAAGCTTCACTTTAGTGGATTTTTCTCCCCCTTGGCCGACCAAGTACTACTCCTTCTGCTTTTTCGTGCTAGGGCTTCTTTCGTTCGCTGACTAATCAAATTCCTTTCAATTTCTGCCGACAAGCCAAATGCAAAAGCAAGTACCTTGCTTTTGGATATCATCTCCAAGCCGATAAGCATCCTTGATTGTCCATACACGACATTCTTTGTCCATACATTGATTCAAGATCTCCATAATCATGAAAAGATTTCGTCCTAATCTTGATAGCTCCGAACACACGATCAAATCCCCTTTTTCAATATTTGTAAGTAAGTTGCCTAATTCCCTCTTATCATAGCTTTTTGTTCCGCTAACCGTTTCCTCAATCCATCCATCGATTTTAAGTCCTTCTTTTTGACAGAAGTTTTGAATCTCGAATCTCTGGTTCTCAACGGTCTGCTTGTCACTGCTTACTCTAATATAGCCGTAATTCATTTTCCGCTCCTTTGTAAGAATAATAGGAGCGTTTATATTGAGCAGAATAGCTGTCATACGACATTTTCTTCTGATGAAAGTTGGGTCATACTTTCATCAGAAGAAAACCATATTCGCAATAAAATCCAACGAGCTATGGATGTGCCCTTGAAAGAATGGGGGTGTGAAAATCTACCGAGGAATACTGACAGGATTTGTAACGATGCTATTTCATTATCTCAACTGAGAAAGAAAAGAATGAACTGATTGCTGCTGACCCGAAATCTGCCGAACTTATTCGACCGATTCTTCGCGGCAAGGATGTAAAGCAGTATGAATACAATTTTGCCGATCAATGGATTATTGCTACTTTTCCAAGCTGCAAATATGATATAGACCAATATTCGGCGATAAAGCAGCATCTTCTCTCCTTCGGCATAGAACGTCTTGAGCAGACAGGGGGCAACGCATATCATTGATGGTGTGCCTGTAAAGTCAAGAAAGAAAACCAACAACAAATGGTTTGAGACACAGGATAGCATTAGTTATTGGAACGAATTTTTTTAAGCAGAAAATCGTATATCGTGAAATCAGCGATAACATGAATGCCTGCATGGTTGAATCAGGCATCATGCTAAACAACAAATGCTATATTATAACTGGAGAACATTTAATCTATATCCTTTCATTTCTAAACAGTACCCTTTTTTTAAAAATTATTCTTCCAGAGGTGAATACGGTTGGAGGGAAAAAGGCGAGGCTTTTTAAGCAGGATTTCTTTAGTTCGTCCCTCAAAAGAGGTTGAAGAAAAGATTCATGAGCTTTATCATAAACGCATCGAAACAACATCAACTCTTGATGTAGAAAAATTGATAGATGTGTGGACGAGACTTTCTGCTCATTATATGGATTATCCGAGGAAGAGCGTCAATATATTCTTTTATAAGCACTTTATTGTGCTTCTATATAGAGTATTTCCTCCTCACTTAAATGATAAAGAGCGTAAACCAGTCGATTGATTTCGCTCTCTAAAAATTGAGTGTCATTCAAAGCCCTTTTTTTCTTCAAGGATTTTTATCTACTAGACGAATATACGGGACTTGTGCATCCTCGTCTATCATAGGAACAGGAAGTTGTTCAATAAACATCGGCTTATATTCAAAATAGCCCCCATTCCTCGTAACTCCTAGTTGACGAATATACCAGTCGGCTAATTTTTGAGTTGAGAACAGCTAAAAGATATTTGTTCCAGGAACAATCATGGATGAAGGCGCATTGATGAAATAACCTTCTTCTGCCCATGCAAATTGTGCTGACAAAAGCCAGATTGCCCCATATAATTTTCTGCTAAAAAATTCGTTCATATAAACGCAGTTCCGTAAATTATATGGCGTGTCACCTTTGTCTGCTCTTTTTTTATCAGCTGAGGATAATAATCATCCAAATGCTTGTGAATTGCAGGGTAATCTTCCACGTGAATAGGCGGAATGTTTTTGATTTAATCCCATTATGTGTTGTGATTAACCACAAATCAGCAAACGCATATGAGTATCTTTTACATCCTTGCCGCGAAGAATCGGTCGAATAAGTTCGGCAGATTTCGGGTCAGCAGCAATCAGCTCATCTTTCTTTGACGTAGAAATAAGAAAAGCCTCATTACAACCTGTTTTTATCCCATAGTTGATTGCAAGATTCCAGTTACTCAGTGCGATTCCAGAGGCTTGGATCTTCTTGCGAATATTTTTGCTCAATGGCGGACATAATAGTCCAGCTATCCTTTCCTGCAAAGGATGAGAGCAAGCTATTCTGCTCAATATAAACGCTCAAATTACTTGGACACGACTCCCTTACAGTGCACGCAAGAGTCTGTTCTTTATTTTCACTTTTCGTGAACATCAATATATTAACATCGACGGTTGCTGATGCAAAGATTTTCTGTTTTCCAAAGTCAATCAATCGAACAGGATTCGTTCTTTGCGCGAAAAAGGAACGCAGCTTTTCCCCGTAGCCTGCTCGCATCCATTTTATTACTTGTAATGTACGTCAAGACACCGCCTCTGGAAAGTAGTTGATATCCTTTTTCGTAAAACAAACAATAAATATCTCCCGTTTTTCGCAAAGGTTTGGAAGCCTAGTTCTGCAAACTGATCCCCCAATTTCTCGCCTGTATTTTCATCAATCTTCGTTTGTAACTGGATGTATGGGGGATTCCCGATGACAATGTCAAATCCGCCATTGTCGCGAAACACTTTAGGAAACATGAGCTGCCAGAGGATGAACGGCTTCGTCACGTCATTCTTGCACTCATAGTAGGCATTCATCGCCTGCTGAGAACCGTTCAGATTGGTTAGAATGGTCTCATCATAAATCTCTTGAATCTCTTTTTTGATCCGCTCCTTTTCCACACGTGTTTTTTCATCATACAGACGATCCTGCATGGAAATAAGCCGGTGAATCTGCGTTGCAAAATGATCATCATAAAGGAGCGCTCCCTGACGCATCGCAGATAGATTGCCAAGAGCACTGTTTTCCGTAATCAGCTTGATGCCATGAAAGGCATCAACCAGACTATTGCCACAGATAATATTGCAATCGAGATTCGGCAGTTCACGAGGTTTTGTTGTATAACCGAACTCCTCATTTTCCTTCGGCTCGAATCTGGTTGTCAATGACGAGAGAGAGCCAGAGGCGCAGTTTTGTGATATCAGAGGCACTTGCTTCAAGATCGCAGGCAAAGATTGAGTTTTTGATGGTCTCACGCTTCATACGATACGTATTGCGATCCGAACGAAGGGTATGTTTCTGAAAGCGATTGAGTTCGATGCTCATATACGAAGTCAGTGTTTCTCTCGCCTTCACGATCTCTGTCAACATTCCAAGCGGAAACGCACCTGATCCGACGGCAGGATCCAAGACCGTGACATTTGCGAGAAGATCATCCAATTCTTGTAGTCGATTCACATTTTTGATAGCTGAAGATGGTCTCCGGCATTTTCAAGTACTTTTATTCTTATCAAAAAAACATGGTGTTTTTACCATCTTGATAGACAGGTTTTTGTCTTCTTTACGTCTTCCTCTCTGAAATACTCCCCATATAGGATGAACTTACGAATATCGCCATCTGCAATGCCTGTCTTGTGGGAGAGATAACGAATCAAGCTTTCCTGACACATATAGTGAACGATCTCGCGTGGCGTATAAAATGCCCCCTTGGATTTTCTGTCTTTCACGTCCAAAAGATTTTTCAAATACCTTGCCGAGCATCTCCGGATCGACGGCAACTTCGCGCTCCATTGGCTCATCTTCTACCATGGTGAAGTTATAGCGATCAAAGACATCCAAAAATACCATCAGCATCTCTGCCGTTTTCATCTGCATTAGAAAACAGTTCGTCCGGGATACAGAAGTCATTGTTCTTCCAATCGTACCCCTCCAGTTCCTCGAACAAACCACCATTGAGAAAGGGGATGCGGCTGTGCAGCGGCAGAAAAAACGCTTCATCTCCGCGATTCTGATTGAGCCCCTCATAAAAAAGAGGCTCTAAATAATCGTCGAAAAAAATTCTTCCCTCGCTTCTTGCAATCGTTGAATAGCTGACGCATAAAGTCCTTGGGGTCCGTCGCCCCAAGCGCCCCCCTGAACAATCTTGGACAAGGCAATCTCATCATCATCACTGAGGCCACGCAAACGCTGATGCGTCCAAGCGGATTTCTCCCGTTGCATCTTTGCGATAGACACGCGGCATGAGTTCTTTTCGGCTTTTTGTCCCGGCTGAAAAGAAGGCATCTTTGTATGCACGCTCACTTAGAATCTTTGGAAATGCGTTGACCCCCAGCCATCCTTTTTCTGTATGAAATACAGGAAGACCAGCTGTCCCATGAGTTTTTCGCGAACTGCTCGCTGTTAAATCCTCTGGAAGCCGCTTCCCGCACAAAGTCCGTATTATGCTCCAAAAACTCTTTCACAGAAAGATACTTTTTCCCGATACTGCGCGAAAAAAATTCCTTCGTTACAGCCTCGACACTGAACGCCTCTTCGAGGTCATCCAGTCCGGGGTCGACATCATCCTCTGCGAAAATCGGGTAAAGGCGCTCTTTCGCCGTATGGCAGGGCTCACCTTCACCGACCAGATAGGAGTAACGCTTTGCAGGAGTGAGCTCCACGCTTATTTTTCCCATTGGTAAAAGCCGTAATCCATACGAACCATGGAAAGCCGCCATCTGCTGGGGTCTGCATCCGTATAAAATGCCACCAGAGCCCCTGCACAATTGCTGTTTTCCAACAGTGATTTGACAAAGGTGCGCTGCATACTGCGTGCATTTTCTATGCTCTTATCGTTTTTTTCAGACAAACAGAAAATAGAGCTATTTTTGATGATCTCCACCTTCATAGTCTCCGATATGCACATAATTCTTGATAGCGACAGAAAACGTATTATAGGGTTCCTTTGCAATCTGCGGTTTGAACTGCACATGATTGAGCAATTCGCCCAGAAACCTCCGATAACTCTCATATGAGTATGCCTGTGTCAAGGTCTCCTCAAAAATCATTCGCTTCTTGTCGTTCATTTTGCGCTCTCCTTTAGATAGCAGGAAAGAATCACTTGTTTTTCACCAGGGAGTCTGTCGTATAGCGTCTTTGCGTTCATAGAGGTATTGCTCTGGTATTTCGCCAGCCACGAAGAAATACGCAGAAGGAATATCCTTATAGATCGCCAATCCTTTTACAATATTCTTGCTGATATTCTGCGGGATATCTCCATTTTCAAATGCCTTGAGCATCCGAGAGATTTTCGCCTCCTGATCCTCCGTCAACGACGGATCTCGCCCTAGCTGCGCGCAAGAATTTAACAATCGTGGCATCGCTGCGTCCTAGGGAGAGCTTTTGTCGACTCGATCACCTCATCCTGGACAAGTGCTTGGTCAAATGCCTCATTATTTCGCTCATAATGATCGTAATAGGCACTTCCGACATCCAGTCAGGGATTCCTCCGGCAAACATTCCAAATACTGAGCAGCTTCGATAAAGGAGATCTGTTTGGTCTCCTTCCCCGTCATATAAAAAGTCCTTCAATGCCCCCTTACGAATAAAGGTGATGGTTGCCTTTTCTTTCACGCGCGTACTGTAACGGCCGGTTTTAGATTTTTTTGGCAGTCGCTTGATACGTTCAAAGAGTACCGCATCCTGATCTCTGATTTGCCGAATTACTGCCAAATATCGGAGCTCCGGACTGCCGGTCTCCTCCTCGCCATCCATCCGTGCCGTCAAGTCCTCGAACAGTTTCTGTGAGCTGACGATCTCAGCATCGGAAAGATATTGATAGTCGTCTCCCAACGTGTCGTGAAATGCCTGCAATTTTTCCAAAATGCGATCCTTAAGAGGCATATGCGCATCGGATTGTGCCGTCGGAAAGAAATTAAACACATAGATTTGCTCATGCTCTGTACCAACACGGTTAATACGTCCAACACGCTGCATGATGCGTGTTGGATTCCATGGAAGGTCATAATTGATAAGTATATTGGAGCGATGGAGATTGATGCCTTCTGCCAGAATGTCCGTCGTAATCAGAACATCATAGAGGTCATGCTGCCGATCGGCGTATTTTAGGATTGAAACTATCCTCGATATCTGCCTTCTGCTTTGCGCCGCTTTGTCCCGAGTACGCAATCACGCGTGTGCCATACTGCGTTTCCAGTTCTTTTGCCAGATATTCCGCTGTTTCACGAGACTCGGTAAAGATGATTTTCTTCTTCCCGCCTAGCTTTTTCGTTTTCGTGCAAGAGCCTCTTTGAACGCATCCAGTTTAGGGTCGTTCTCTATCGTCTCCCACAAATCGCGCAGCAGTTTCAGCTTTGCCAAGTCTTTCGTCAGATCGATGATAAAGTTCGGGCGAAGCTCTCCAGACTCTATGCGCAGTCCTTTCTCATCCTCCACCATCTGTATCAGCTGTTCGGTCTCACCGGCATCCAGCAAATCATATACATCCACACTCTTGCTGATCCAAACGCCGCCCGTATTTTTTTATACATCTCGATAAAAGCGTTCGTAGGACTCAATAAATCTGGAAAGTGTCATACGAAATGCATAAAAACTGCTCTCCAGACGTTTTACCAAAATGCCTTTCATAAAGCCACCCATATTGTGCTGCGCCGTCATCATCGCCGCATATTTTTTTTCATCCTTCAGATAGGTGAGTGGCTTATAACGTGCATACTTAAACTCTTTGATCGCCGCAATAGTCTCTCCGAAAACCTTATCCGTCGTATCATCGAATGCGTAAAATAATCTGCTCCGGTGCGCCTAGTTTTTGGAAAAAAACAAGCCCCTGTTTCTGTAAGTCCTCATGATAATACTCTTCAATTTCCCTGCGCGTTCGCCGTATCATGACATGACGAATGAGCCTATCTCGAATCATCTCTGAATTCGCCCGACTTTGTGCAACGTAGTCCGGGCTTCCTTTTTCCAGCCCCTTTAGTCGTTTGTTCAAATTTGCAAAAAAATCGCGCCAGATTCTTTGTTCCAACGATATTGCTATTGTGTTTCGGCTGAAATAGATAAATTTGGTTTTCAATGTCACTTGTATAGTTGTTGATCGGTGTAGCAGAGATCAGTATAACCTTTCTGCCATAACATATTTCATGCAGTTTACTGAACCCCGCTGTATCAGCATTACGAAAACGGTGTGCCTCATCAACAAAGACATATTCATAATGGATATGACTATCCAGTATAGAATCCAGCTTTCCGAGGGAGACAACCTTCGCTGCTGTATCAAATTCAAGTAGGACTTCCTCCCAGTAGCTGACCAGTACCGGTGGACAGATGATAAGCTTCTTCCCCTTACCAAGAGATTTTGCAAGCATCGCGCAGATATATGTCTTTCCAAGACCCACGACATCGGAGATAAACACACCGCCATAAGCCTCTAATATCTTTTTCGCCTGTACGACGGCATCCAGTTGATATTGCAGGCGCATATAGTGATCGGGGAGCAAGTTCTGCGCAAGCATCTCCTTATCCGCATTGATCTCCTCACGAAAAAACTCATACAGGGTTTTCAAGTAGATTTCATACGGTGTTATATCACTCCGGAGCCATGTGCGCTTTTCAATCGCTTGCACATACGCCTCTTCAACGGGTACACTGTACTGCCACAGCTCCTCAAAACGTTCTAAGGCAAATGTTACATCTGCACAATCTCTGAGTTCAACATTGAACTCTAGGTTATTCACCAGCCCTGCTTCCGAGAAATTACTAGATCCCGTGATGACACTTCCATAATAATCTGCATAATTTGGATCCTTCCGCATGATATAGACCTTCGCATGAAGGGGCGCTTCAACGTACATACGGAGTTGCAGTTTCCCGGTTTTCAACCATTCGATAAAGTACCGCACGCCTTTTTCAACATCCGCAGAGGTCGGCGCCTCTTCAAACTCCGCCTCAATAGCATCAGAAAAGACCTCGGTTGCCTGTTTGATTGTCGGTTGTCCATTCGCGCGATCGATGATTTCAACTGTTTTCCGATCCACATTCAGACCCAACGAGCACGCGAATCTCCTCGATATCCTTCATCGCTGAATACAGGCGAAAAATCCCACTCGTACGAAAATATCCAACGAGAATGTCGAAGAACTGCGTATGATTCCGTAAGATTGTGGAAAATCTGCTATAAAGATCCCGCTCTGGCATATTCGTAAAAACTTCAAATCATTCATGGAGAATGTTCCCCCTAACCATCAAGATCCGCAGAGAATCACTATACAGAAATATTATACAATTAAATGATGGTTTAATCAAAGAAAATAATCCCTCCCTTCATAGAGGAAATGTCATGCCCCCACATATTTCCGTTTTTCAACAGAAACGGAAACACCGCTCCGGTAGAGCTCTGTATTTCGGCATCCAGTAGGTCATTTTGTGTGGAACTCGCTCTCTCGATATGTTATCATAAAAGAAACGAACAAAAGGAGGTGAGCCGTATGGCGGGAGTTACCGTACCAGTTCATGCACCTGTGATCGACTGGATTGTGCAGAATATCCATGAAGATCAGGTCACCCCTGATGCGCTCGACCAGCTGAACGCATGGAAGACCGGCGAGAAGCAGCCTACGCTGAAACAGCTGGAAGCGATGAGCAGGAAGACACGTATTCCATTCGGCTATTTCCTTTTGCAGACACCGCCTGACGAGGATATTGCGCTTGCCGAATATCGCACGGTTGGGGTAAAAACATCAAAAGCCAGAGCCGTGAGCTCATCGACATTTTGGATCAGATGACGGCAATTCAGGATTGGATGAGGGATGACCTCAAACGGGAACAATCGGACGCCGCTACTTTTATCGGGAGTTGCAGCCTCCGTGATTCCACGAGTAAGATCGCACAACGGATACGAGATGATCTTGCACTCAAAACGAACTGGTACAAAGGCGGAAAAATGCGGAAGATAATTTCAATCGACTCCAGCAGTACACTCGCACAACATGGACTTCTCATCTTTACGGGTGGAAAGATCGGAGCAAATACACATCGTCCACTCGATGTGAAGGAGTTTCGTGCGTTTACCCTGATTGATACCCATGCGCCACTCATCTTTATAAACACAACAGACACAGCAAACGGACGCCTCTTCTCTCTCCTACGAAACGGTTCATGTAGGCTCCTGCAAAAACAGCCTCTTCAACAACCCAGAATGGTCGGATGAACACGTAAGTTTGCTCGAACAGAAGTGCAACGCCGTTGCAGCAGAACTGCTCGTCCCTGTAGTAGATTTTTCCGAAGTATGGGCGTCGTCCATTTCCTGTTGAAGATATGATAGAACGGGCCGCACGTCATTTCCGATGCAGTGAAGCCGTAATTCTGCGGCGCGCCTATGAGATGAAAAAGAATACCACAGGATGTATATGCGCGTATGCTCGCTCTGCAAAAAGGAGCGCTTCGAGGCATGCAAAGGCACAAAAAGAAAAGTAGTGGCGGAGATTTCTACAACACGCTGCTCTCGAACCTCGATCATCGTTTCCTCGCCGCCCCTTGAACGAGAGTGTGATTCAGGGACAACACGCAGGATACGGATGCCTACCGACTGACAGCAACCAATCGCAGAACCTACAAAGGTGTACTTGAGCGGATGGGAGGCATTTGAGTTGAGCCAAAAATACCTCATCGATGCCAATAGTCTGATACGCCCTGCTCGTGCGTACTATCCATTTGATTTCGCCCCATCTTTTTGGCAGCAACTGCGTCCTAAAATTTCACTGGATAAAATAGCCGTTCTGGACAAGGTGCGAGATGAAATTCTAAAGGGAACGGACGAACTCTCTGCATGGATAAGTGATCTTCCGAACGAACGTATCCTGTCGACGCAGGAGATACAAATCATTCAGATGTATAGAGCTGTTCTGAGCTTCATTCAGCAAAGCAATCAATACAGCGAAACCGCGCTTCGTCTCTGGTCACGAGAAAATGTTGCTGACCCGTGGCTGATTGCCGCCGCCAAAGTATATGGCTATACGCTCACGAGCTTCGAGGCAGTCAGCAGGTCGCATAACTACGCGCTCGAACAATCCGAAACTTCCCGATGTCGCACATCATTTCCAAGTACCATACACATCACTATTTAATATGATGCGAAACGAATCCTTTATCTTATGATAAAATCTGCATTTTACTCTCGCACAGTCCCATGATAAACACCTCTGCACGTTGGTCGTACAGAGGTGTTTTCGCGTTTTATATACGATTCATCGTCTCGCTGCCCGGGGCTATTGTTTGCGTTCGCCCTCGCAGGAGGCAAGTACCTGCGCAGCGTAGTAGTAAAAGCTATAGAAGAGATCGGCGGGGAAAACATCATCGTCCTCCCAGCGCAGTTCGTCCTCCTCCTCGTCGTAGACCTCCGACCAGAGGTATTCTTCGCGCAGGAGATCGGAGAAGTGCGGCAGGGGCGCGGCGTGTTCCATCTCCTCCCCATGCGGGCACATTCCGCGATCAACTGGAAGTGTTCGAGGCCGCTCTGCAATCATTCGAGCGATTTCACGATCTGCCTGCGCAGCTGTGCGCTCGAAAGATCCGCACGAGAAAGATCATAGCAAACGGTGTGGCGTGCCAGAACGTCCCCTGATGTTCCGTATTGATTTCCAGCTCGTAGAGAGCATCCTTCACCGCCGCAAGGTCGTCCATCGCCTCCAGCACGGCAAAGTACCGAGGAAACTCCGTCGCGCCCGTGGGGCGTCGTCAGTCAGTGCCACGGCACATCATTCACGGTCAGCGTCGCAATATAGTGTTCATTCTCATCCATCTGTGAGGCTCACTTTCTGTCATGCGTATTTGGCGTTTCTTTGCGCCGTACATTCTGCCGCATCAACGGGTCATTCCCTAATACGCATCGTCTATATAGCTGGCAGCCAACGGTTCGAGCGTTGGACATGTTTGCCGCAGCTCTGCCAGATCAATATGTTGCGCATACATGGTAAAGAACGCATCCATTTCTCGCTCCATATTTTTCGCGGAGCAATGTATCAAATGGTGCAAGATACTCCTGTATGGCATATTCTTCCAACGCAGAAAAAAATATGCTTCGCGATTTTTGCAGCTTAATGGACGTTGGCGGAAAATCATTTGCCAGCAGATGATAGTTCATGATCAGTCGTGCCGTCCGACCATTTCCATCCTGAAATGGATGGATCTTTACAAACTCCGCGTGAATCCACCGCCTTTTTCGATGGCATCGGTAAATGAATCGTGCTCCATACGATGAGACAAAATCTTTCATCGCGTCCCATACCCTGCGTGGATTGGGAGGAACATGCCGTGCTCCGCGAATATAGACGGGGACAGTGCGATAGACGCCGCCGGCTCCTCGTGCAGGAAGGACGCGCTCGTGAATGTCCTTGATCATCGTCTCGAAGAACTTTCCTCCCCGAACACAATCCTTCACGAACTGCCACGCATCCGCATGCCCGCGTACCTCGTCCAGCTCCCGCAGCGAGGGTCTCCGACGGGACGACCGCATCGGTCAAGATCATTTTCGTCTCAATCAGTGTCAGCGTATTTCCCTCGATGGAGGTCGAATCGTGCGTAAACTCCACGAGAAAATTCTCTTCCAATCATTTTGTTTCAAAGCTGCTCAGACGTGGAAAAAGAAGACGAAAGAGTTCAATTTTGCGATCCAAATCACGCATTCCGCATCACCTCCACGATCGCCTATCTGTGCCGTTGAAGAGCCTCGGTGATGTTCGACACCGTATCGTGGCCGTCTCTGCATCACAGCATAGTGGCGGAAGCCGTGCAACCATCTCAAAAACTCGGATACAGCCCGTCCCAGACGACGCGGCGGTAGTTCGTGCGGTCGGTGTCGCCCTCGGTGGAGATGCAGAGGATGCGGGAGTCCTTCGTGAGGCCGATGGCGTCACGCAGGTAGTCGAGGCTCGCGTTCTGCATGAGTTCGGCGACGAGCCCTGTGGTGACGGCGCGCTCTCGCCCGAGACGACGCGCAGGTCGTCATCCAGCGGGTTGCCGAGGATGCGCATGCCCTTTGCCGCGACCCACTCGGGGACGGAGACAAAGTGATCGGCGTAGTCCCGCAGGATGTCCCATGCGAGGGGATTCGGCTCGCCGCATGAGAGCCCCGCCATGATGGAACTAATCTCCCCCGTCACGATGTGCGATTCCCCGTCGTTCGCCGCCGCCGTCCGATAGATGCAGTCGGCGCGGTTCGGCTCGACGATGGTGATGACGGGACGCTCCGCCCCGCATAGTGCGCGGCAAAGTACCCCGTGATCGCGCCCGGCAGCGACCCGACGCCTGCCTGCAAGAAGATATGCGTCGGCATCTCAGCATACTGCTCCATCGCCTCATGGGCAAGTGTCGAGTAGCCCTGCATGATCCACTGCGGCCGTTCCGTATAGCCGCCGAACGCCGTGTCCTGCATGAGCACCCAGCCCTTTTCCTGCGCCATCTGCGAGGCATAGCGCACGGTATCATCATAGTTGTAGGGTAGTGAACGACGCCTCCGCGCCGAGCCCGCGGATGTTTGCCAGACGCTCGGGCGAGCCGCCCTTCGGCATAAAGACATGCGCAAAAATCCCGAACAGCTTCGCCGCCCACGCAATACCACGCCCGTGGTTGCCATCCGTCGCCGTGACGAGGGTGACGCCGCGCAGCCGCTCGCGGTTCTCCGGTGCACGCAGGCGCTCATAGGTCATCTCGTCCTCAGGGATGCCCAGATACTGTGCGGTAGCGTGCGACGGCGTAGCTCGTGCCGAGCCCCTTGAACGCGTTCAGCCCGAACCGCTTGCTCTCATCCTTCACGGCGATCCGCGCCAGCCCGGTGACCGTGCGAGATGCCCTGAGGTCGGCGAGCGGCGTCGGCTCGTACGTCGGCAGCGTCCGATGAAATGCCTCCACGCGCCGCTGCCCTCTGCGCTGTGGGGCGTGATACTGCCTGCGGCGCTGCATCATGCGTGAGATGTGCCGCCTTGAGTTGATTCATTCATACGATGTTCTCCTCCATCCGTTGAAATGGTTCTGTATTTTTCCTTATTATATCATATTTTACCGCGCTGATGATACGAATCATGTCCGTCAATTTTATTCTCTATATTTAGAATATTATGGCTTGACGTTTCATCTCGACATCATATATAATGAGAAAGCTTATTATTATTTATGAATTGATGCAGCAAACGTCACGGACACCATCCACGATGGGAAACACAGACGGGCGATGCCGATTCGCATGATCCGAAAAGGAGGATTTTCCGATGAAGAAAACTCTGGTGTCCGCACTCGCGGCGGCTCTTGTCGTGGGAGCGGCAGGAACGACGTCTCGCGGCGGCGAATCCGTTCAGCGATGTGCCGCGCGACCACTGGGCGTACGACGCTGGACGCAGCTCGCCAATGACGGCGTGGTTGAGGGCTGCGGCGACGGGACGTTCCGCGGCGACCGCAACATCACGCGCTATGAGATGGCACAGATGGTCGCCAAGGCGATGGCAAAGGGCGACCTGTCCGCCTCCGACCGCGCACTCGTTGACCGCCTCGCCGCCGAGTTCGCCGACGAGCTGAACAACCTCGGCGTGCGTGCCGAACCTCGAGCTGTGCACGCCGCATGGTGAAGTGGAACGGCAAGGTCGAGTACACCTACACGAGCGAGCGTTTTTGAAACATCGCGTACGTCCTCGGGAGCGACAAAGGTCAACGACAACAATCTGCTGTTCCGTCTGGAGCCGTCCGCTGAGGTGAATGATCACTGGTCAGCACACGCACGCCTCGATGCCGAGATGAAGGTGAACAAGGACGCGGGCGAGGACGGCAGTGACAAAGTCGAGCTGAAATACGCATGGGCACAGGGCGACTATGGCAATTTCCAAGTCAAACTCGGTAAGATGGAACTGCTCTCGGCAGAGGCGTGATGCCAAACCGGGTGCGCCTCGTCTTCGATCATCACTTCTCAGGTGCGAGAGGTGAGCTTTTGGCAAGGATCTGCGCGTCAAGCTGCATGGCAGGACGTCTCAGCAAAGATGAGCTGACAGATCCACCGAATTATCAGGGCGCAGAGCTGATGTACAATGGACGTCTCACGGGCGGTATTGGCTATTACCACCTCAACTCTGATAACTACCGAATCTTCACTGGTGGTAAAGACAACATGAGCATCTGAGTGTGAAATGCGGGATACAGTTTCGATAAGAACAACTTTCTCTCCGCAGCCTGTGCCCGTAACAGCAGATCTTGCGATGGACGAAAAATACAAGAAGTCCTATCAGATCAGTTACGACCACAAGGGCGCAAGCCCGAGGACAGGAGTTCGTGGGCGCATACGTTTCCTATCGCTACCTTGCAGGCGCTGCCCTCGGCGCCACAAACGAGACGGCGCCATGGAGCTCACAAGGGCGTTGAACTCGGTGCAGACTACGCTGCTGCCAAACGTTGTGCTCTCTGCAAAGTATTTCCGCGGCAAAGGATCTCAATCCGTATGTCACGGACGGAAAAGACAGGTCCTCGAAACTCTTCGGCCGCGTCGAGTTCTTCTTCTAAACGATTTCCATTCGGTCAACTTCCTTCTATATACAAAGCCTCTCCCGACCTCACGGGAGGCTTTTCGCACGCCCTCTGACCCGTGCCCCCATTCTGCGCTATAACGATAGAAAGGAGATGAAGGTATGATCCCGCCCCGCACGAAACAATTCCTCGCGCTCCTCCTCGCCGCCGTCCTCCTGCCGCAGGGGACGCTCTCTGCACCGAGCCACACGGAGGCGTATGGCATTGTCATGACAGACGATGCGAAACAGCTCTACATGCGCGAGAAGTGCAGGCGTTCTATCGCGGCACGGCGGAGACGGCTCCGCTCACGCTCCCCGCGGGATGGACGGCGGAGCACGAGGCGCTCGGCAGCGTTCCCGTTGACCGCCTACGCCCGCCCACGCCGCACATCCGCGCGTCCTGCCGCAGCTGCACGGCGGCGCTATATCATGCGGCTCGGCGACGTGCATCGGGCACTCGCCCCACGGCTGCGTGCTGATGGACGCCTCGGCGGTCTAGCGTGGACTACCGCATCGCGCCCGCCCATCTCTACCCCGCCGCGCTGGAGGACGCCGTTCGCGTCTACAGAGCCCTGCTCGCACGCGGCACGCGCGAGGGACATCGTCCCTCATCGGAGACTCGGCGGGCGGCAACCTCGCGCTCGCGCTCGTCCTCGATCTGCGGGCGCACGATCTCCCCACAGCCCGGCGGATCGCTGCTGCCTCGCCGTGGGCGACGATGGAGCACCGTGCGGGTACGTCACGCACGACGAATGCCGATGCCGACTGCGTTCTCGGCAGGGGAACGCCGCTCTACCCACTGCTCCAGACGGGCGACTACAGCGGCGGTGCATTCGCACGCAATGATCCGCGCCTCTCGCCACTCTATGCCGATCTCAGGGGGCTGCCGTCCCTGCTCATCCAGACGGGCGGCAGCGAGGTGTTCCGCACGGAGGACGAGGAGCTCCGCAGCGCGTGCGGCGTGGCGTCCCTGTGACGCTCACCGTCTCCCGGGATGCTGCGTGACTTTGCCCTGATCTTCCCTGAGCTCGCGGACAGCAGCGCGTCTTTGCAGGAGATCGCGGATTTTGTTGGAAGTATGATGAAGAACGCCCCGTTCGCTCCTGCGCGGCAGAAGGTGATGCTGTGCCAGAAAGTGATGTGCCCCATGAATAAAGCGGATTTTGTCGCGCAGATTTCTGCCGCCGTGGAGGAGTTTCTCCGCGCACATCCCCGGGAGAGATTTTACGCGCTGGCGTTTGACTGCAATACAGCGTATGCGGAGTTTTCTGTCGGGATGAACACAGGAGGCGTTCAAAAGACGCTGATGGAATACCACGAGGGTGGCGCGCGCGATCCGCACGGATGCGTCTGCCGTCGCAAATCTGCGCCACAATCCCGGCGACTGGACGTATACGGATATCGCAGAGGCAGAACTGTTCGACGAGGATGAACTCATCGCACGCTATCAGGACAACATGGAGAAGCAATGCGCCGATATGCGCCGGCTGTGCGAGGAGATTTTAGCAGATTTCCGCCAAACAGATACGTTCCGAAGCATACCGAAAACAGCGGATTTTGTCTCGCTCTGCATCGACCACGATGAGGATCCTGCCGATGCGCTGGCGCGGTGCCGCTGAATCGAGGGACGCTGCCCGCATCCGTACGCAAATATCGCGCAAAAGACCGAGGCTGTTATCCGCTTGACGGTAATTATATAATGGAGATAATACTTATCATAGGAAGGGGATCGAATGCAAAGGAACGTTTTAATATCACAGGCATGACCTGTTCTGGCGTGCTCCGGCACGGGTCGAGCGCACGGTGGCGAAAATAGCAGGAACGGCGGATGTCTCCGTCAATCTCCTCACAATAGTATGAGTCTCGCCTATGACGAGAATGTCTACGAGCCCCGCCGCCATCATCGCGGCGGTGGAGGAGGCGGGCTACGGTGCAGGCGTCAAGGGTGCATCCTGCGCAGACGGCGCAAAACTGCTGCCCGCCGCTGCGCGGGCAGGAAACGCGGAGGACGACGCGGCGGGCAGGCACATCCGGGCGATGCGGACGCGTCTCCTCATCTCCCATCCTCTTTCTCGTGCCGACCGTCGCCGTCTCGATGAGCCGCATACATCGCGGCGTGGGGCATCCCCACGCGCCCGCCTATGATGATATCTTCTGGGGCGCGGAGAATGCGCTGACCTTTGCTCTCGTACAATTTCTGCTCTATTCTGCCGATCATGTATGTCAACCGTGCATACTATGTCAATGGTTTTCGCAATCTCCTGCCTGGGGCGCCGAACGTGCGACAGCCTCGTCGGCATCGGCTCGATGGCGTCCGCCCTCTTCGGCGCGTTTGCGATGCTGCGCATGAGCTACGGTCTGGGGCACGGCGACCCTCGCTCTCACCGCGGAGTACGGTACGCGAATCTCTACTTTGAGTCGCGGGCGCGATCGTCACCCCTCATCACGGTCGGGAAATATCTGGAGGCGCGCGCCAAGGGGCAGACGACGGACGCCCTCGCGCGCTGGATAAAGCTCCGCGCCGCAGGAGCACTGTCCTCCTCGATGGGTGGAGCTGACCGTCCCATCGCCAGTGCCCCCGCCGCGGGCGATACGCTCGTCGTACGTCCCGGCGCACGCATCCCCTGTCGACGGCACGGTCACGGAGGGTACGACGAGCGTCGATGAGTCCGCCGTCACGGGAGTCGATGCCCGTCAACAAGACGGCAGGGATACGGTCACCCGGGCACGCAGAACATTGAGGGACGATCCGATTCACCGCGACGCGCGTCGGCGAAAAGATACGACCATCCGCCAGCTCATCCGTCTCGTGTGACGAGGCGGGCGGGTCAAAAGGCGCCGATCGCACGTCTGGCGGATCGTGTCGCAGGTGTATTCGTCCTGTGGTTATCGCCATCGCGCTCCTCGCGGGCGGCGTCTGGCTGATGATGGGTGCGAGCTCGAGTTCGCGTTCTCTATCACGATCTCCATTCTCGTCATCTCCTGCCCGTGTGCGCTCGGGCTCGCGACCCCGTCGCGATCAGCTGGTCGGCACGGGACGCGGGGCGGCGCACGGCATTCTCATCAAGTCGGGCACGACGCTGAGACGGCGGGCGGCATCGACACTGTCCTCATGGACAAGACAGGGGACGCTCACCGAGGGGCGTCCGCAGCTCACGAGCATCCGCCCGTCGGCATCACCGCGGACAGGCTGACGGCGCTCGCCGCCGCCGCTTGAGGCGGGCAGCGAGCACCCCATCGCGGCGGCGATCGACGACATACGCGGCGGCACAGGCGAGCATCCCCACCGCGACGGACTTTCACGCCGTACATTCGGCAAGGGCGTGCGCGCCCGCGTGACAGTGCGGACTGCGCGGCGGGCAATACGGCGCTCCTCGCGGAGCTCGGCTATCGCTCTGCCGCCGCCATCGAGACGGTACGCGCCGAGATGGCGTGGCGCGGCGAGACGGCACTCATCGTCGTCCGTGCGGGACAGATCGTCGGGCTCCTCGGCGTCCGCGACGCGAAAAGCCGACGAGCGCGGCGGCGATCGCCCAGATGAAGGCGATGGGGCTCACCCGTCATGCTCACGGGCGACGACGCACGCACGGCGCGTACGATTGTTAATCAGCTCGGCATCACGGAGGTGATCGCCGGTGTCCTGCTAAAGGATCAAGCAGGAGCATGTCGGAAGAGGCTGCAAGCTGAAGGACACCGTGTCGCCATGATCGGCGACGGTGTGAATGATGCGCCCGCCCTCGTGCAGGTGGCGGATCTCGGCATCGCCATCGGTGCGGGCACGGATGTCGCCATCGAGAGTGCGGACGCCGTCCTCGTGCGGAGCGACCTCCTCGACGCGGTCAGTGCGATCCGCCTGTCGCGCAGTGTCACGCGCAACATCGGCGAGAACCCTCTGGGCGTTCTCTACAACGTGATCGGCATCCTGCCTCGCGGCGGGCGTGCTCTCACCCGCGTTCGGCATCGCTCTCGCCCATGATCAGGGGCGTGGCGATGAGCCCTGTCGAGTATCTGCGTCAGTGCTGAATGCCCTGCGCCTGCGCTTTTTCTCCATCACGAAGGAGACGGTAGAGCGCACGAGGCAGCCCCCGCCGCACCGAGTATCGCCCCCATCGACAGCGACGGCGCGCCGGACGCACCGTCCCCATCCATCACCAAAGCCGCGGCAGTACCTGCCGCAGACGAAAAGGAGCAACTACCACGAAAAGACCATTCACGTCAAGGGCATGACCTGCCCGCGCACCGTCAAGCACGTCTACGAAGGCGCTCAGCGGCATGGACGGCGTCACGGACGTTAGCTCAGCCTTGAGGCGGGCACGGCAACCTTTAAGACGAGCCGCGACATCCCTGACGCGTGAGTACGCTGCAGCGTCCTCGACGACGCGGGCTACGAACTGGGCTGATCGCCGGAGGATATACAGAGACAAAAACGGTCATGCGGGAACATCTCCTGCATGACCGTATGATCTATGATGTTTTTATATCCCTGCCCGCATAAAAATACGAATAATCGTAACGATACCACCCGTTTCATCAATACGATAAAAAGATACTAATAATGATCCACCGGCATCTGGCGCATTCCCCGTGATGCCGAGGCTCCCAGTCCACCGCTCGATAGCGCTGTGGAAACGTGCCGAGTGCGCGGATCGCATATCGAATCCGCTCCGTCCGCGCCCGCGGTTTCTTCACCATCAACTCAAAATGCAATATAGCGATAGATGGCACGTAAATCATCATAAGCGGCAGGAGAATACTGCACCCGATAGCGGCTCATGCGCCAAATTCCCGCCCTCAATGCGGCATCTACTTCATCCGGCGACATTCCCGCCGTCTCCAGTGACGCCATGCCTTTGCAAGTGCGCATCCAGAGCGGTGCGGCTCATGCTGCCCGTGCGGCAACGGGGCGATGAACCGATGCGCCCCATTTTTCCATCGATTCTCGCCGGCGGATTCAACGCCATCGCATGTGACATCGCCTACACATCCTTTCCTAACGGAGCACGGATCCATTTGCACCGTCATGATTCGTGTCTCTTTTTCGCACTTCAGAGAAAAATATGAGGAATCGCTGATAAAATGAGGTCTGCCAGATTGGCGTAGATTTTTTCGTCCGAACAGGTGGAAAACCGGACGCGAGTGGTGCTCTGTGGAGGTTTTCCGCCGAAGTGCGGGCGAAAAAGATGCGTCAAGATGGTGAGTGCCGGAATCACTGCTGTTTCCTATATATCCCTCCGAGGGACGATTCGATCAGAGTTTCCCTTATTTCCTCCATTGTACAGTTCTCTCCTCCTCTTGACAATCATTTGTCCGGTGCCCCGACATTTACAAATGGCGTGAGTTTATCTTACAATAAGAGAATCAAATGACAGTCATGGGCAAGGTGATAGGATTGATGGAGCAGGACATCGGCGCGTCACGGCGCGCGGTTTTTCTCGCGGGGTGCACTGACGGCGTGCCGATTGCACTCGGCTATTTCGTCGTGGCGTTTACGGCTCGAGTTCTCGCAGACGGCGGGGCTGACGCCGTGGCAGGCTTTTCTCACTGAGTTTTGTCAATCTCGCGTCGGCGGGCGAGTACGCAGGTTTTACGGTGATTGCGGCGCAGGCGCCTATCTTGAGATCGCGTGCTGACCCTCGTCGCGAATGCGCGCTACTTCCTCATGTCGGCAGCGCTCACGCAGCGGTTTGCGCCCGATACCTCCCTTCTCCACCGCCTCGCCGTGAGTTTCGGTGTGTCCGATGAGATCTTCGGCATCACGGTGGCGCGCGGCGGCATGGTCAATCCCTGCATAACTATGGCGCCATGGCGATCGCCGTCCCCCGCCTGGGCGGTCGGCACGTCGGCGGGCATCCTCGCGGGAGGTATTCTGCCGGCGGCGGCGCTCTCCGCGCTCTCGGTCGCGCCTCTATGGGATGTTCGTCTGGGTCATCCTCCCGCCCGCAAAGAAGAGCCGTCCCATCGCGGGATGGTCGGTGTAAGCTTCGCGCCCTCGCTTGCGGCGACATGCGCCCCCATCACGTGTGAGCTCTCGGGCGGCACGCGCACGATCATCCTGACGCTCCTCATCGCGGGCGTCGGTGCTGGCTGTTCCCCATCACGGAGCAGAAGGAGGATGCCGATGCGTGACGTATGGATCTCACATCGCGTCGCGGAGCATCGTGACCTCGCCATCCGCCCCATCCCACCGCTCGTCCTGCGCAGTGAGATCAAGAGCCGTCGCATCCGCTCGTTCCTGTTCTATGTCCCCTACGTAACGCTGCGTCAGGACCTTCCCGCCATCGTGTTTCTCGCGACGCGCTCCTCTCCGCGGGCGGCGCGGCGTTCGTCTCTGCCCTCTTCTCGCGTGGAACGGCGCGAGTCTCTTTCGCTGTGCGGCGGGGGCGAGCATCATGGTCTTTGTGGTCGAGGGCTGCGGATCGGCTTTTTAGAAAGCCCTGATGCATGCGTGGATCATCTTAGATAGGTTCGGGCCCTTCACGAGGAAAATTTTGTAAAATTTTATTTTATTTTAAGAAATCGTTGATAAAATGCTAGGGAAGCCTGTATCAGGAGAAAGGAGGCGAGGATGTCCATCGAGTTTGACTCGCTGGTCCGGCATCATCATCGGCGGTACGCTACATCATCGCGGGAAAAAGATCTGCCACCGCGAGCAGGTAGGGAGCGGGAGCTATGGACGGAGTACGGGCCCACCCCAGGAGGAGGCATGCGACAGCGAGGCGCGTCATGTGGCTGAGCGATCAGCGATGGACGGCTGGAGTGCACGCACTCGTCGCGCGCGTCGTGCCGGCGAAGTCCCACCGTCCGATCGACGCGGATCGAGAGGTCGTCACGAGCGCACCCGGCGACACAGAGTGCCCCGTACGGCGATTGTGCGCCTACGAGCAGTACGAGATTGACGACAATCATTACTTCTTCCTTGAGGACTGACGGCCAAAATACGGGTCGCGCGGGATGAGAACTGATGCACATCTGATTCAGACCTTTGACCTCACTTCCAAAAGCGCCGTGGGTACCTGACCAAGAATGAAGGCCATCCGAAGAAGCTGCTCTCCAAACAGCGCCGTATGGGGTGACTATATTGCTCGTCGTCATGCTGGATGTCAATCGACATCAACTCCATCCACGACATACGCCGCACGTTCACTCCTGTATGCACTTCATGAGCGCCTCGATGCGCCATACTACACGGAGGAGCTGGCGGAGGGGATGCCGATCTACCGTGCCAGTATCGATAAGAACGCCGTTGCCTCGATCCTCATCGAGGGGCTGGGCGGCATGTGGCAGATCGCCGAGTGACACGGATGCGCCGCAGCAGCTGATTTTCCTCCGCGCGGAGTAGCAGAACTCCGCAAATCTCGATGATGGCGAGGGAAGGCGCGTATTGTCGTCCTCATTGTCGCCGTTGCCGCGGATCGTGTGGCGTCGGTGACCGCCCGCACGCTCGGCCACTATGCCGAGACGGTGCGCGGTGGCGAGACCGCCGCCGCGAAGTTGTCGAGCCCTACTCGAACGAGGGCCCCTGCCGCTCCCACGATCCATTTTGGCGGCACCGCCGCCGAAAACGCCGTCGCCGCCCCTGCGGTGTCCACAGCTGCGCCCTCTGATGTGGCAGCGTAGTAACAGGACAAGTCATCTATCGCGACACGCGCCGAATGGTTGAGAAATGCAGGCGGTGTCCGATGGGAGAGAGCGGTAAAGCCATCTCTGCATCTCGCACACTAGGAATCGCTGATAATATGCAAACCGGACGATAGGAGAACCGCTATGATTGATCTTGTCCACTTCCGCTCTGCCACCGCGTTCTATTATGCGCTCTTACATCCTGTTGATGATCGTTCCACGATCAGTGATTTCTTCGTCCTCGGCGATTCGCCAAGGAGACTGGGCGCGTAACCGTGCCGTCGCATGGCTCTCCGCCGACTCCTTCCATCGGCATCGGCAGATCCTGCGCGCCGTGATCCTCTCTCCCACGACGCTATCCCGCCCGACTTCCGCAGGGTCTTGTCAGCATCGTCTATGCGCGGTCGGCATCGTCTTTCGTTCCGGCTTCTTCATCACCAAGATAGGCAATCGAAAGTACGCACTCGCCGAGCAGACCGCGCGGCAAACACGGCAGCGGGCATCTTCTCTTGGCGTATTCGTCGGGCCTCCTCGTCAACAAAGAGCAGCACCAAGGAGGCGCATGAAAATAACAACGCAGCGCGTTATCCTCGCCGCCGCCGTCGCGTGGTGCTCTTGGGGCAGGGTATTACTATCGTATGACATTATAAAATATGCGACGCATCGTACATCCTGAATGGAATGAGGGCGAGGCACGGCTCACGGATGATCCGACCGCCGCCGCAGCCTCTCAACACCGTGGCGACGGCACGGAGACCGTGCCTACGACAACGATACGGCGACCTTCCGCGACGAGGGCGGCGACCCTCGTCTGGCCGTACGGCACGGCGAGCATGATCGCTCCTCTGGCGGCAAACTATTTGCCTTTCACGGGCCCTCCCACCCGGCGGTCACATTGGAGCTCGCACAGATGACCTACCGCACGACGGCGCCTACGCCGCCGTTCGAGGCCATCCCTTCACGGTTTCAGCCGGCATCATCGCACGGACGGTCACTCAAGAAGGCGGCGTGGCCGTGGAGGAAACATGACAATGACAACTACGGATGGAACAAGAGCCGCATCAAGGACATCAGCAAGCAGTCCGCTTTGACGGAGCAGGCACTGCATCTCCTCGAGCACTGGCGATGCACCCAGCCACCCATATTGATCAGCCCGGATCCTACGGTTTTCTTTATCCAATACGCTGGACTATGCAGATCGCTATCCTACGGCATGCAGTGCAGGCATCCCGGCATCAATCTATGGAGGAGATGCGCACGGCATCGGCCGCTGTTCCGCGTCTTCGCAAGGCCGCCGAGGTGCTCCAGTAGCGTGCACCGAACGACTTCGGCACGCGCTGGATGAGGCGCTGCGCGAGATTCTGCTTCTATCTGCACACGGTGAACGCTCTTCACCCCGCCGACGTGGCTCGCGCTCGACTGCAGCTCGACGATGCGCGCAGCAGCCGCACATGGTGGAGATCAACGCCGATACGCCGTGCTTCGTCATCGAGTCCTTTCTTATCGCGAACGTGGCGTCGCCGCCGCACAAATTTTGACGCCGCGACCCAAACGAGGATGGCGCAGCTGCGCGGCTTCCTCACGGAGTGTACACAAATCACCTCCTCCCCTCGCCGATCCGGACGGCGCGCGCTCTCACGCGGCGGCCGTCTGTCTTCTGCGTTCGACGACCATCCTGAGGATCTCGGGACGACGCTTCACCTCATGTGGCCTATGAGGGCGTCCCCACGGCGACATCCGCTTTCTCGTTCTATGATCCGCATCGACGCACGAGGCATTCCACTAGAGGACAATGCATACGCATCAGCACTCTACCGTCTGCACTCGATGAGATTCTCGGATGAGTGCACGGAGGATGATGCACCGCCTGGACGATGTCTCGATCTCTGCCTCGCGGCAGCTTTGCCATGATGAATCCGCCCGAGGCGATTCTCCCGCAGAACAAGTCCTTTATGGCACTGGTCTACGCGCTCGCACGCGCGGCAGCTTGACGCCTGAAATGCGCTGGTAAGAGCGTTACCTCACGCCGTCCTATTTCGGGAGGACGACTTCGATGCGCTGCGGGACGCACATCCGCAAGGAGATTTGGGGGCGCGAGGGCAAACGTCCGCCCTATCGAGAAGCGGTGGCGCGAGGAGATGTCTGATGAGCGGCAGCCTGACAGCCCTGAGGGAGGATCATCTGCCGCGCGAGTGAAGGCGATGTATCAGGACTTCGTCCGTCAATGCGTTTTACGCATTGCCGGTCGACTTGGCAGCCTCTACGGCCGTCTTGACGCCTGTGCTTCATGCTTCGCGCCCCGTCCGCCGTGGGCGCACGGTTCTCCCTCGAGGAAAATCAAGTGGGACGGAGGCATTTTCGTCCCATTGGTCATCTCGATAGTAAAAGTGAACAGTAAATCGCCTATTCCCCTTTTCGATCGCAGCAACCGCCCGCGGTTCGCAGCGGCCTTTCTTCTTGCTGAAAACACTGAGAAAGTGACCGACGCAAACCACTCATCAGCCGCCCTTTGCTAAAGTCTCTATTATAGGTTTCTGGCAAAGAAAAAAGTCAACCGAGACCTTCCCCAACGGGAACATTCAAAGTTATATTGGTAATAAGTGACTGACGCCCGCAGGTTTTCTCCCCACGAGGGAGGTGTGATGTGCATGAGTCTGTACGAAGCACTTTTCACCGTGCTAAGCGGCGGCAACGCTCGCGGTCAACATCATATTCTTGCTTTGTAAAATAGGCACGAGCATCCTTACGTAAGGTAACGAAGGCTCCTTTCGTCATACTGAAGATAGGGAGAGACCGACGTTCCGACGCGCCGTCGCTCTCTCTCATCCCTATTATATATTCCTACCCACAAAACGCCTGTCAAGTGCGCTCGCTGCGCCGTCAGATAGCGCCTCCCCGCGAGGAAAGAGGACGAGGAGGCGGTGATGCTGACAGAGAGATCGGATGGTAGCCGAGCGGTTTGATCCCGAGTGCCATCGCAGCAGCAGATGACCGTGCCGCCCGCCATCGCGGCGAGTGCGCCTGCGGGCCGGTTTGCCCAGCGGCGTAAAGAGGCCGAAGACGGTTCCGTGAAGAACGCTGTCTCTAGGCCGCCGAGAACGCGAACATTGAT